>Ga0209700_100188_pt1 | contig 100459 bp, 65 predicted proteins | sample SiratroredBW_FD_187528 | JGI IMG/M metagenome (GOLD analysis project Ga0209700, IMG submission 187528) | Root nodule microbial communities of legume samples collected from California, USA - Siratro red BW (SPAdes) (version 2) | ecosystem: Host-associated > Plants > Roots > Nodule | place: USA...
TATATATATATATGTATCTGGGATATTTCTACACAAATTAAAAATATATAGTAATGTTTAAATTATAGATTCTTAATTTAAGTTTTAAATTAAATTGTTTATCTCTTCACTATTAATTTACTCTTATAAGGACAACAAATATTATCAAAGGTGAAAAGAATGCATATATTTTGACTTTTTTTAATGAACTATAACATCTTTTATATCAAATCTAGTTAATATTATTTTAGGCTTTTATAAAACTCAAAATGAAAAGGTTTTATAAGATTTGGAGTATTTCTGAAATATTCATTTTTTTAATTTAATTTATTTTTGGCTATTAAAAAAATATTTATAAAATTATAGTGTTATTTTTCCGTGAACAAAGATTTTTTCTATTTTTTTTTTCTCAATTGTCGCAATTTATTATTTAGGTTCAGACAAAGAAAGTATAGCAATGGTACTATTACTATTTTCAAGAATTTTCACTTTTTTTACCTATTCGTATAATTAATTTTTGGTTCTGGAAAAGAAAATCTAAACAAAGATTTCCCTTCTTTATCCATTCTTGCTTTATTTAATTCTTTAATGCATTCAAATTTTATTTTACAATTACTTGAGAGTCACCTTAGAATTTAAAATAGTAATGATAAAAAACCAAATTACTTAATTCGATTTATTATTTTTTTATTTGGGTTGATTTAATTAATTTGAGTAAAATATAAAATTATGATATTTCTACTCAAATTAAAAATATATCAATAAAGTTTACATTATACGTTGTCAATCTAAGTTTTTAATTAAATTTTTATTAATTGACTTTTAATTTATATATGAACAAATAAATATTCTTAAAAGTTAAAAAAAAAATCTATTCATTTTTATTTTTTCAATGACCTATATATATATATATATTAATAGATAACATCATTTATATCAAAGATTTAACTTTCTTAATATTAGTTTAAGCTTTTATAAAAATTAAGACTATCTCTACAACATTGTAAAGTATTACATTTCTATAATTAAGATTTCTTTTTTGAAATGTCTCAATGTATTTATTTTAAGTTACATGGAAGTGTGTTTACAACTATACTTAACAAGATAATAATTTGAGTAGATAACAAATTTGTAATAGTGAACAATTTATAATTTGATATTATTACCTGTTTAACCACTATTTTTTACCCATTTATATAATTAATTTTTGGTTTTGTTCAAAGATTACTCCTTCTTTATTCTTGCTTTGTTTAGTTCTTTAATGTATTCTCATTTTATGTTTTAAAAAGTCACCTTAAAATTTAAAATAATAATAACTAAAAATTATGGACATTAAGCGAATTTGAGGAAAACATATAACTACGATATTTTTACTCAAATTAAAAATATAAACGTACTAGAATCCCTCGGCTAGTGGGTCGACTAAACAAATTTGTTCTAATATCAACAGTTTGAAAAGAATACAAAAGACCAATCAATTACGTTAAGATAGTATTATTTGATTAATTTTTATAAATAACATGAGGAGTCTCATCAAATATGTATTTTTTTAAGACTCATTTTTACATAGTTTTGACAATTGAGTATTGATTTAAGTATTGGAGTACTTTTTATATATACATCCTTTCATTTGATTGAAAACCGAATGCCCTTTTCTTTATTTTTCTTTTATTTAATTCTTTAATGTATTAAAATTTAAATTTCAATTATTTAAAAGTCACGCTAAAATTTAAAATGATAATAATTAAAAATAAATTACTTAATTTGATCTATTACTTGAATTGATTTAATTAATTTGAATAAAATATATAACTATGATATTTCTACTCGAATTAAAAACATATCGGTCAAGTCTAGATTATATATTATTAATTTAAGTTTTGAATTAAATTCATTATCACTTAATTTTTAATTTACATATGAAAAAAGAAATATTCTCTAATGTCTCAATTTTAAATTTTATAATCAGGTAATAAATTCACGTACTGAACAATTTATATCTTTATGTCACGTGTTTAATCACTACTAGTGAGCCTTAATCAAAACATTAGAGACTCAGTTAGAGGTGTACTGATATCTTTTTGGAATTTTTATATGTAGGTTAATTAGTTTACGCAAGAAGCGTGAGCTAAACTCATTCTAAAATGTCACAATCCACATAACGTGGATGAAAAATTAAAAAAAAATAAAATAAAATCAAGCCGGGATCAAATTCACGCACCAAAATATTATTTACAATTAACTATTGCAAGTAACGTGGGCTAGATCCACGCAAAACGTAAAAAAGATTAAAAAAAAAATCCAAGCGGGGGCAAACCAATAGTCTAATTTTACATTCTCATAAACTTTTAAAAATAAAAAAAATATCATCTAAATCAAATTAATTATATTTTATTTTTAATTACTTTTAATCTAAGGATAAATTTGTAATCTTACAATTTTATTAATTAAAAATAATTATAATATCATTTACATCTATCACATTATTCACAAACTCTCATAAATTTTCCCTTTAAATCTCACCATCTTTCCCTTAATCCAAATAACAAAATTTTTTACACACTTTCATCTCAAATCCACTCAAATTCACTCCTTTAAATTCATTTCTTAATCCAAACAAAGCTTAAAAGCTCAAATACCTTGTATATACTTTACCAACATATAATAACATCATGTAAAGCCAATAACAACAAAAACAAACCCTAACTACTATCAAACATTAGCCTACGAATTGGCGAGTAAAGAAAAATGTTATAAATATATAATTATGATATTTCTACTCAAATTAATTTGAGTAAAATATATAATTATGATATTTCTATTCAAATTAAAAGTATATCAATAAAGTTTACACTATGTTTTGAATTAAATTTTTATCACCTGACTTTTAATTTATATATGAACAAATAAATATTCTTAAAAGTTAAAAAAAATCTATTCATTTTTATTTTTTCAATGACCTATATGTATATTAATAGGATAACATCTTTTATATCAAAGATTTAACTTTGTTAATATTAGTTTAAGTTTTTACAAAAATTAAGACTATCTCTACAAAATTGTAAAGTGTTATTTTTATATAATTAAGATTTCTTTTTTGAAATTTCTCAATGTATTTATTTTAAGTTACATGGATGTGTGTTTACAACGACACTTAACAAGATAATAATTTGACTAGATAACAAATTTATAATAATGAACAATTTATAATTTGATATTATCACCAGTTTGACCACTATTTTTTACCCATTTATATAATTAATTTTTGGTTCTGTTCAAAGATTAATCCTTTTTATTCTTGCTTTATTTAGTTCTTTAACATGTTAACATTTGATGTTTTAAAAAGTTACGTTAAAATCTAAAATAATAATAATTAAAAACTATGGGCATTAAGTAAATTTGAGTAAAACATATAACTATGATATTTTTACTCAAATTAAAAATATAAACTATGTACTAGAATCCCTCGACAAAAAACTCTTTAATCAATTTGTTCTAATAACAATAGTTTGAAAAAGATACAAGCGACCAATCAATTACGTTAAGATAGTATTATTTGATTTTTATAAATAACGTGAGGAGTCCCATAAAAAATGTATTTTTTTAAACTCATTTTTACATAATTTTAACAACTGTGCATTGATTTAAGTATTGGAGTACTTTTTATATATACATCCTTTCATATGATTGAAGACCGAATGCCTATTTCTTTATTTTTCCTTTATTTAATTCTTTAATGCATTAAAATTTTATATTTCAATTATTTAAAAGTCACGCTAAAATTTAAAATGATAATAATTAAAAAACAAATTAGTTAATTTGATTTATTCTATTCAATATTTTTTTACTTGGATTGATTTAGTTAATTTGAATAAAATATATAACAATGATATTTATACTCAAATTAAAAATATATAAGTCAAGTTTATTATATAATGTTAATTTAAGTTTTGAATTAAATTGATTATCACTTAATTTTTAATTAAACTTTTAATTTACATATGAATATTCTCAAAACTTAGAAGAACATATGTCTCAATTTTAAATTTCAAAATCAGGTAATAAATTTATATCTTTAAATTATCACGTGTTTAACCATAGTGAGCTTTAATCGAAATATTAGGGTCTTAGTTAGAACTAGTGATATCTTTCTATATATGTTCTTGGCTTAGTATCCATGAACTTGTTTTCCAGAATCGAGGATCTATCGGACGACTTAGAACTTTTGGAAAGAAAAGAAAGATTCAATCTTTATGTCAAAAAAGAAATATGTGTTCATCTTGTACATTAACCCACACGGTAAAGGAAATTTAAAAGTCCCTATAATTTTCAATTTAACCGTATTTGGATGTCTATGTTCGTTTCATATATGTGTCCGTATCCGTATTCGAACTTCATAGGCTGTAAATCACCTCGGCGATTTCAACAATTTCGACTTGTTTGAATAGCATGACAAATTTTTGGCTATCAACGTCGTAAAGCAAGTTTCTAACAAAGAGTTTGGCCTCTTTGGACGATTCTACAAAGCCCTCATCTTTTGCGCCTTCGTCGTTGGGCTCCCAATTAAGGAAGTCGCCTCACCTTGTTCCTCCTCTGGCGACAGACGTGACGAAGGGGGACTGGTGGGTTCATGCAGTGAGGGTGAGGAGTTTGATGGGAGTCAAGCAGCAGAAGCAATAAGATTCACTTTTCTCATAACAATATAGAAACACCCTGAACACAATCAATCAATCTAAACAAAACCAATATGCAGTCGAAAACAGAAGAATAAGTCAACACCAATAATTAACGTGGGAAAAACCTCTCAATAGAGATCAAAAACCCACACAATGGTAAATACTCCACTAATACCAAAATAAAGGTACAATGAGTCTCACAAAATTAATCACAGAGTATATCAATACAATTCTTTCTAATCCTCAAAACGGTCACCAACAATGGCACAAAAATATCAACAAATTGAAATTAATAAGGAAGAGTTCAAGAATCTCGTCACCAAAATAGACAACGTTCACGAACTTTCTGGAAACAAATTACAGCTCCTATCTCAAATCCGACCGTCCAAAACAACGAACTGTGAGTGATAAAACTCCATTAAAAATTTCAGAGCAATTAGAGAAGATTTTACTGTTGGATTTCCGAAACAACCAAGACTGACGGTAACAGGAACTTGCTGCAGACAACAACTCTTCACAAAATTCCTGACAATTCTACAGACCTCCAGTAGACAATCACACCATCCAAATTGAAGAAACATGAGTGAGGAATCTTCAATAAAAATTTCAGCTCGATTAGACAAGGTTTCACCGTTGGATCTTCAAAACAACCAACACAGGTTGCTATAGGAAGTAGCTGCAAATTACCTCTCCCTCTTTTCTTCAAAGCGGTTGCTCACACATTTCTACACACACACTAAAGCTCTCAGGGTTGCACACATGGTTACACAAACTCAAGGTTAGCCTTTTACCCTAATTACAATGATGCATTATATTAGGCCTGTCATGTGTCATAGACACACCAAAACATAATGGGTTTGGACCTCATAAGGAGAGAAACTACCCAACAAATATCCCCCTTCTCGACTAGGTTGAGGCCCTCACAAATCAGGTGATAGAGCACCATGTTTCATGCGCTTCCTAGGCAATGTCTTTGTCATCATATCAACATTGTTCTCATCAGAATGAGCCAAATCACCTCTCTCTGACTTCCTTGAAGGTAAGTGACTCTTGAATGACATTCTATTTTTCTTTCTACCAAAGCAATGAGAACTTTTCTGTAAATGTGCCTTTCCAACATCAGACAATACATTCCTTCTAACTAAAACAGACTTCCCTTTGTCACTCATATGACATAAGCTCTTATGCCACAAGTCAGTTCCATCAACAAACTCAACTGCATGAACAACATCTTTTACAATTTTAGCTTGAGTTATGTAAAGTGTAGAGTGCTTAGTACCTCTACCCACAACCATGGAACCCTTAGTGAGCTTCCAACTATCACCTGCAAATGAGCTGTTATAGTTTTCATCACACAACTTACCAACAGAAAGTAAGTTTAACCGGACATCAGGAACATGCTTCACATGCTTCAAAATTAATCTCAAGCCATTGGACATCTCCAAGCAAACCTGTCCAACACCAATGCATCTTGCTACACTTTCATGAGTCATTTTCACACTGCCAAAATCACCAGGAGTATAAGAAGTAAACAAATCTCTCCTGAATGTGATATGAAAAGAAGTACTACTATCAATCACCCAACTTGTTGAGCTATCAACAAGATTCGCAGGCTCAAACTCATGAACTAAAAGAAAATCATCAGAAGTTGCATTGATCCTGTCTTCATTATCACTACTATCTTTACCCTTGTCATTGTTATCCTTCTCAGTTCTATTTTTCAACTTCTGATGACAATAATTATGTGCCCCTTCTTATGATAATAATTACACTCAACATCTTTGTATCTGCCATTAGAGTTGCTCCTACTTTGATCTCTTTCTAGAGCATGACTGTTGCTTCTCCCCCTATACTCAGAAACCAAAATATCTAAATTAGGTGATGTACTCAATGACTTTCTTCTCATTTCTTCATTCAAAACACTACTCTTGGCAAGGTCCATAGAGATGACACCATCAGGAGCAGAATTGGACAATGAAGTTCTAAGAATTTCCCATCAATTTGGTAAGGAGCCAAGAAGCAATAGTCATTGAATTTCTTCATCAAACTTGATACCCATAACAGATAACTGATTCATAATTCCCTAGAAGTTGTTTAAGTGATCTGTCATTGATGTCCCATCAATATATTTTAAAGCTAACAGTTGTTTTATCAAGAACATCTTGCTATTCCCAATTTTTCTAGCATATAACTGTTCAAGCTTAATCCACAAAGCATGAGCATCTGTCTCCCCAATAATATGGTTCAACACATTATCATCAATCCACATTCTAATATATCCACAAACCTGTCTATGCAAGAGATTCCATTCTTCATCACTTATATTACTAGGCTTCTCATCACCAAAAACAAGTTTATAAAAATTTTTCACATAAAGCAAATCTTTCATTTTCGCCTTCCAAATATTGTAATTGGAGCCATTAAGAGTAATCATTCTACTAGTGTTAGTTTCCATTGTTTACCAAACCACAAACCCAAAATTGATTAGCTCTGATGCTAGTTGATGGGAGTCAGACAACGGAAGCAATAAGATTCACTTTTATCAGAACAATAGAAACACCCTGAACACAATCAATCAATCCAAACAAAACCAATATGCAGTCGAAAATAGAAGAATAAATCAACACCCTAATTAACGTGGGAAAAACCACTCAATAGAGATAAAAAAACCCACAGGGCGGTAAATACTCCACTAATACCAAAACAAAGGTACAATGAGTCTCGCAAAATTAATCACAGAGCATATCAATACAACTCTTCCTAATCCTCAAAACGGTCACCAACAATGGCACAAAAATATCAACAAATTGAAATTAATAAGGAAGAGTTCAAGAATCTCGTCACCACAAAAATAGACAACGTTTACGAATTTTCTAGAAACAAATTACAGCTCCGATCTCAAATCCAACCGTCCAAAACAACGAACTGTGAGTGATAAAACGCCAGTAAAAATTTCAAAGCAATTGGAGAAGATTTTACCATTGGATTTCCGAAACAACCAAGACTGACGGTAACAGGAACTTGCTGCGGACAGCAGCTCTTCACAAAATTCCTGACAATTCTACAGACATCCAGTAGACAATAACACCATCCAAATTGAAGAAATATGAGTGAGGAATCTTCAATAAAAATTTCAGCTCGATCAGACAAGGTTTTACCGTTGGATCTTCAAAACAACCAACACAGGTTGCTATAGGATGTAGCTGCGAATTACCTCTCCCTCTTTTTTTCAAAGCGGTTGCTCACACATTTCTCCACACACACCAAAGCTCTCAGGGTTGCACACACGGTTACACACACTCAGGGTTAGCCTTTTATCCTAATTACAATGATGCATTATATTGGGTCTGTCATGTGTTATAGACACACTAAAACATAATGGGTTTGGGCCTCACAAGGAGAGAAACAACCCAAGAGAGTTGAGGCATGAGAATTAGAAAGTGAGGGGTTTGGAGGGCTTTCTAAGCTCCTCCTTGGGGCATTCGCAGGGGAGATTGTGAAGGTGCACACCTTCGAGGAGGTCTGAGTGTATCAGAACTGATACTGGCTCGAGGTTGACATCGCTTTCAGCTTCCGACGGTGGAATCGCGATAAATGCACACTCTATTGCTTCATTTGATTTTCTAGAAAGTGAAAAATTGGTCTCGAGACAACCTTGACTGATTAATCTGAAAAATGATTTTTGAACGTGGAGACAGGAAGCCGACCGTAGGATCCAATTTGTTCAAGTCCTTGACATCGTTGTTGGTTAGTCAAAATAGAAGATATTTTTTCATATCTTAAATCCACTTGATTTTTTAACTGGATTAAATATTTTTTTATGGATACATATTTATATAATTTTCAGATCCATAATTTTATTAAACCTAAAATTCATCTCTATCAATACAGACTAATAATATTACTCTATTTTATATATATATATATATATATATATATATATATATATATATATATATATATATATATATATATATTAATTAATTATAGAGACACACATCGATCATAATCAACTACTCCATAACTCTTTCACAAACAATATTTTTTGCCACCCTTATTATTATAAAAAGACAAAAGCAGAAGAGAGAGGAAACACTATACCCAAACCCATTATAAAACCAACCATCTCTGAAAAAAACTCAATTTCAAGAAAATTATCTCATCAATCAAATGAAATATTGAAATCTAGTATAATTAATCCATACAAATTAAACCTTCAAATATAGTAAAATACAAAAGATATGTCTACTATTCTCCATACAACCAACTCATCTATAGATGGAATCAAATTACTGTTATGAAAAGACTGGATGATCATATGTGAGTAGCAAGTAGAATACATTAAAAATAATTTGAGAGACCAGATCATATCAGAGCTCAGGTAAAAAAAAAAAAAAAAAAAACCTGTCGGAATGAGAAGGAAAGAGAAATTCAGGACCTTCAACATCCATAATTACCTATAACCAAGAAAGGTACTCAGATTCTCACCAAACATCATGCAACAATGATTTACATCTGTATAAATTTAAAAGAAATACATAAATCAAGAGGAAAATTACTCCCTCACACCAAAATGTGAAGAACTTTGCTATCTTTCTTTGAATGAACCAAGACTAACAAAGTTCTATTGAATAATTCTAGTTGACAGCAAAAGAAATATGAGCAATTGCTGGATTACAGATTCAACAGAAAACAAAGTGCTCACCTCAAGATTCTATTACAGCAAATCCTGATTATTAGTAAAAGCTCACACAGTGCTACACATTATAATAGATAACATAAGCACTGTCATAGTTGATAAAAAAGACAAATATTTTGCACTCTGATAGTTGTCCTTTGAAGTCTGAAGAGCCACAGGTTCAACATTATGAGAAACTGTGACAAGGGAAAGAAATATTAGTCTCACTACGTGTGACAATACACCAAAACCAAAACATCATATTAGTTTTTCACGATGAATCATGACAAAGACAACCAACATCTTAATTAACCCTATATACATAGATCTAACAACAAATATCATATAACGTTCACAGAGCTTTCAAATTTTCGAAGACTAATGCGGATCAAACTCATCATTTTATGTAAGTAGTGTTTTTTCTTTTTACAAACTTACATTTATGCAGGTGCTTAGTTTTGCTATTCATGCAAAAGTTTTATTTTAACTTTTCTTTAATGTCTCTTATATGGAACAAACAAAACAGACAATTTAAAATATATTTAACAAAATTTATTTCTTTTATAAATTTTTAATTATATATTTAATAATAATTTAGATTATTTTTTAATTTTAAAAAATATAAATGCATATACATGAACTTATAACTTATAATAGTATAACAAGACATAATAAATACATAATTCTTAAAGAGATATTCTGATAACTAAATATTCAATTTGTTTAAACTAATAAAATATTTTCTGTTCAAACGCTTTTCATATATCTTCTACTAAGATTTGTATGAATCAATTAACAATATTCACGATTATCAAGACGAAGATCAATAATATTTACATACCAAATAAATATTTATATAAATTTGTAATAAGAAGAAAGAGGGATTTAGACATTAGATAATAAACATTTTGCTTAGTACAAGATTCTCAAATTTTCAAGATTGAATTTTTACATTAAGTATTGGAAGAAAATCATGTAATGTGCCAAAAAGCAATGATATTCTTATATATTGCTACTACTGTTTTCAAAACTTTTCACTTTTTACCTATTGGTATTAATAATTTTTTATGTGACAAAAGAAAATCAAAAGAAAGATTATCCTTCTTTATTCTTGTTTTATTTAATTCTTTAATACATTAAAATTTATGTTTTAATTACTAGAATGTCACGCTAGAATTTAAATAATATCAATTAAAAGGTAAATTACTTAATTTGATTTAGTCTATTTAATCATTTTTTTAATTTGGTTGATTTAGTTAATTTAAGTATAATATATATATATATATATATATATGACTGTGATATTTCTACACAAATTAAAAATATATAGTAATGTTTAAATTATACATTCTTAATTTAAGTTTTCAATTAAATTGTTTATCTCTTCACTTTTAATTTACTCTTATAAGGACAACAAATATTATCAAAAGTTAAAAGAATGCATATATTTTTACTTTTTTAATGAACTATAACATCTTTTATATCAAATCTAATATTTTTTAGACTTTTATAAAACTCAAATTATCTCTATAAAATTATAAAGTGTTATTTTTCCGTGAACATAGATTTTTTCTTTTCTCAAGTGTCGCAATTTATTATTTAGGTTCATGGAGATTGTGTTTACGTAAAAATTAATTTAAAATTTTAAATTGTCACCAGTAATGAGTTTTTACATATATGCTGAGCTTTATACCTAATCAAGATATTAAGATGTTTTAGAGAATATAGATAAAGACTTCTAAAACAAAATTAATATCAATGATTTAAATTTAATATATTATTTTTAATATAAAATAAATAAATAAATTTTCACTTCATGTTTATCAAAATATTCAAATGTATATTAGTTATTTGTTTCTGTGTATAAATATCATGTTTTGAAAAATAATAATTACACAAAAAACATAAAAGATAGGAAAGATTGAAAGAATTTCAAGTATTGTGCCTTGAAATTCTAAAAAATAGTAATGGTATTCTTATATACTATTACTGTTTTCAAAAAGATTTCACTTTTTACCTATTTGTATAATTAATTTTTATTTCGGAAAAGAAAATCTAAAGAAAGTTCATCCTTCTTTATTCTTCCTTTATTTAATTTTTTAATGCATTAAAATTTTATGTTTCAATTACTTGAAAGTCACACTAGAATTTAAATAATATTAATTAAAAACTAAATTACTTAATTTGATTTTAGTCTGTTTAATAATTTTTTTACTTGTGTTAATTTGAGTAAAATGAATAACTGTGATATTTCTATTCAGATTAAGGGTTTATATATATATATATATATATATATATATATATATATATATATATATAGTATAAAAGTTAAGTTTTGAATTAAATTGTCTATCACTTAATTTTTAATTTACACAGATATTGACAAATAAATGTTCTAAAAAACGAAGACAATATATTTTTTTAACTTTTTTTAAATAACCTTCCTTTGTAGATAGAGATTATTTATGTCAAAGATTTGAATTCGATTATATTATTTATAATATAAAATAAATAAATAAATAAAATATTCACTTCATATGTGTTAATAGTCTTGAAACGTATATTAGTTATTCGTTTTCATATATAAATATCATGTTTTGGAAAATAATAATCATGTGAAGACATTAATGTTAGAATGGTATAGCATGGCAAAAATTGATAACTGTTCATTGTTGGTTTAATTATATGCAGATTTGTTAGAATTTTTAGTGGTAATTTTGTTTTAATTAGAGGTTTTTAGGGATTCTGTTTTAGTTAGAGATTTCATTATTGATTTTTTCGTTTAATGTGTTTTGGTTGTGGAAAGATAAAATCCTATTGAGAATTAGGTAAAGTTCGAAGGAAGAGAGAACAAGAAGCGCATGGAATTAAGAAAAGGAGCAGAAAAATAGATTATAAGTGACTTTCTGCTTAAGTCAAAGGATAGCTCGAGCTAAAATTCACTTAAATCAGAAAGAAGCCCTGAACGAAAGCATCAACGCCATTGAAGGTGTAAAGTGCGAAATAATGGCCGCTCTGTAACAGACAACAGGGATTGTTTACAAAAGAGAGACTAGGTTGAACATGGGGACATCCATCATCTTTGGAAGATCTCTTGAAGTACCATTGTGATCAAGAATTTTCCTTTTCCTTTTCTATTGTATTTTCATGGCTACCATGCATAGCTAACTTCTCTTCTTCTTGGGATTGAATGTAAATTCTCAAATTCACATGCACTCTTGATATTGTCATTTAATTTAAATACCTTTGTTAATTTTTTGTTTAGCATTTATATATCTTAGATTTCTCATTTTGACTGGAAAACATTATTTGAAATTGGAACTAAAACGTTCAACTCAATGCATGTACACGTTCAGGAATGAAGTGTAACGTAATGAATGTTCATTGTAAATGTTCTTAATGCTAATTAAATTAATCTAACTAGGAATAGAGCTAGGTATTTTAATTTATGAATTTCAATGTTAGAGGAATCAGGTTGAAAAGATTTTGATTTGTACAAAAAGATAATTTAATAAGATGACATGATTACTTAATTATGAGTGTATGGGAAGGAGAGAGAGTTACAATTCAATCCCAAGGTTTTTAATTATCTTTAATTCATTCACTTATATTTGATTACTGTTAAATTAACCATTACCTCACAAAATTAAATCCATCTTTATTAACTGTTATTGCTCACAATGTTTTGATACATAATCAATATTCGATTATATAATTTGTTCCCTGAGGATACGATACTGGACTTATTGTCTATATTACTTGCGAAATCAGTACACTTGCTGATTAAATCCGTTAACAAGTTTTGGCACCGTTGCCGGGGAACGGTGAAGAATTGGGAATTGAATTTTGTATTAATTGCGTTGTGAATTACTGATCTTTCTTGTGTTCGTGATCTTTTGTTAGATAGTGGTTGATGCGTCTGAGAAATCAAAGGAAAGAAAAACATTTGTTATTTGATCCATATATCAATAAGACGTTGAGACAGCTCAGCCAAAGGAGGAAGCGTGAGCAGAAAAGTCAGTCAAGGGATAAAACTGGTAGCGAAATCATGGCAGAAGAGGCCAACGGTCATGCTGATCCGCCACAAAGAAGAGTATTGGGTGATTATGCTTTACAACAAGGGCCTAGACATTTTTCAAGCATAGTTGTTCCTAACACAACTCGAGCTATGGAAATAAAGCCAGCACATTTGATGCTGGTTAGTGCTAATCAATTCACAGGAATGGAGCATGAGAATCCTTATACTCATTTGTCAACATTCTATGAATTGACGGCTACCATGGGATTCGAAGATCAGGATAAAGATGCTGCTTATATGAGGTTGTTTCCTTTCTCGTTAACTAGAAAGGCAAAAGAATGGTTAAAGTCGCATCCTAATCAAAGCCTGACGCGCTAGAGTGATGTGGAGGAGAAGTTTTTACAGAGATTTTTCCCTCCATCCCGATTGATAAAGGCTAGATCAGAGATATCAAATTTTAGACATGGCAGGACGAAGCCTTGTGTACAGCATGGGAAAGATTCAAGGTGCTGCTTAGAAGATGTCCTAATCATGGTTTTGAAAACATTGCACAGTTAAACATTTTCTATAATGGATTAAAGCCGGATACAAAAATGATCCTTGACGCAGCAGTAGGAGGAACCATGATGGCAGTGGATGTGGAGCGTGCCACTTGAATTATAGATGCTCTAGCCTCAACAGATTATCAAGCACAATATGACAGGCAGAGTGTGCAGAAGAAAGGAGTTTTTGAGTTAAATACCACTGATGCAATTTTAGCACAGAACAAAATCATGACACAGTAGATGGAAGCTTTGACTCAGCAAATGGTAAAATTGCCACAACAGTTGCAGGCTGTTCAAGCCTCGCAGACTGTTAGCTATCAAGCTCCACTATTGCGATGTGATTTTTGTGGAGGAAACCATATAAATGGGAATTGCTCGCAGTAAACTGCAGCAGGAGCAGCAACTGAGGAAGTACAGTATATGGGGAATCCTGGCAGGCAGAATGCTCAGCAGGGGAATTTTCCAAACAATGCCCCTTAAGGATGGAGAAATCCCCCAAATCAAACATGCGGATGGAAGCAGGAAACGGGAAATTCTGGTAGGCAGCCTATGTATCAGCAACAGCAGCCTACACTGTATGATAGAACTAGCAAGCTTGAGGAAACTTTGGAGAAGTTTATGCAAACTTCTTTGACCCATCAGAAAAATATGGAGGTATCTTTGAGAAATTTGGAGACTCAAGTGGGTCAATTGGCTAAGCAGTTATCAGATCAGTAAGGGGGCCAGTTTTCAGCCAATACTCAGCCTAATCCGAAGGAGCAGTGTAAAGCAATCACCATTTGTTGTGGGAAGCAGGTTGGTTCTGATGTGAATGTAGAAGCTATTGAAAACAACCAAACAGCAAATGGTGAAGGCAAAGTAGGAGAGGAAATCCCACCAGAAGTGATTTCATCTGAAAACAGCACAGAACGTAGAGCACAGGATGAGAAGAAGTCTGATAAAAATGAGAATTGGAGGAAGATCTGGGAGGGTGTACCATTGAAACATGTGTCATATCCACATGCACCCTCCAAATGAGAAGCTGAGTGGAAATTCATCAGATTCACTGAAATCCTGAAGAATTTACAGATCAACATACCTTTTACAGAAGCATTGCAGCAGATGCCGATCTATGCACGTTTCTTGAAAGAGATGCTGACTAAGAATAGGAAATTTTTGGAGGAAGAAAGAGTGGAATTGGAGGCATGGTGTAGTGCCATCATTCAGAAAACAATTCCACAGAAATCTTGTGATCTTGGGAGTTTTACACCATCAATTTCAGTGAGAAATTTGTATGTGGGGAAGGCGTTGTTGGACCTAAGTGCAAGTATCAATTTGATTCCATTATCCATGCTGAAGAAAATAGGAGAGATAGATGTCAGGCCTACACGAATGACATTGCAGTTGGCAAATAGATTTATCAAGCACCCATATGGAGTGGTGGAGGATTTGCTGGTGAAGGTAGATAATGTAAAATAAGGTTTAGACCGAGTTCAAGAGGGGGTGAATTGAACTTTCAAAATCTTTTCGCAAATCTGATTTGTTCTTGAAATAGAGAATGAAAATTCTTAATTCAATCAATCAACTCGTGTAATTCTGGACTGTCCAGTAAACAATCAATTATGCACAGCGGAAATAGTTAAAGATAAACCCAGAAAACAATTTACAGTATAGAAATGTGTTAATCCAGATTCAAGATGATTAAACACAATCCAGTAGATTAGAAATAACCCAGAAACACAGTGGATTCAGATATATGAAAACAAATGTTCAGAATATAATCAACAATATGATCAGATTTTAATCCAATCAATTTAAATGATAACAATAGTTGAATAAAAGAAATCAAGAAGAGTAGGGAGAAAAGCAAGAACACAGAATTTTTATACTGGTTCACCCTTCCTCATGGGCTACGTCTAGTCCTTTGCAAACTAGCAAAGATTTCCACTAAAAAGATCACAAGATCAATTTGCAACCCTTGCTCCCAGTAAGTTACAAACTGCTCCCAGTAGTAAACCCACACCTCACTAAACCCCTCAGCTAGTGTGTAACCAGTGCAGAAACCCACTGCACCACAACAGTTGTAGTCCGCAAGCAACACTGCTCCCCGCAGCACTCACCCTCTACTGAACCCCTCAGCAGATGTGAGACCAATGCAGAAACTCACTGCACCAACTCAATTACAAACCCAATAATTGAAAACAGCAAACAGATTACAGAACAACAAGATCAGAAATGATCACACAGTACTTCTACACAGAGCATATTACAAAGAATGAAGATTAGGTGTAGAAGACTTAGCTTTGGTCCATAACCAAAGTTGCAAGAACCTCACTCAAGGATGCTTTAAAGATTCACGTTCTTGGAGCTTTCTTGATTTGAAAAGCTTTGCCAAAGGATGATCGCACAAAAGGGGCGTTATATCTTACTTAGAAAATCTCAAGGAATGCTTTTCGAAAATCTTAGGTATCTGAAAATGATAGTGCCCATTCCTTTAAATACCCAAATCAAATTTAAAAATAGCTTAGCTGTCACAGTTTAATTAATTGAACAAACCATTCAATCGATTGAATTGACTGTTAGTTGACGCAGTCAAAGATTCCAGTTGTAACAGAAATAACTGTCACATTCAATCGATTGTTTTAGAAATTCAATTGATTCAAAAACCTTTTCCAACAAAAAACAGTTTAAGCTATTTTTCTAAAAAACAATTTTAATAAAAATATTTGTGAATCTTTTTAGCACCTCAAGAATGATGAACCATGCCACTAATGATAAGGACTAAGCCAATCAACAACACACAAACCCAACTAAGGACCAAGACCGAATCACCCAACCATCTTCATGTTGGCACAAAGTCTTGAACAATTCTGGTCCAGGTTGGTTCCAACAGATTCTTCATGAGGTAGTCTTCATCAGCTCACATGCTAGGCATTGATCTAACATAGTCCAGATCCAATTCATCAGAAACTTTAGCAAGCTATGGTCTTTCTTGACTTCATCAAATCACATGCTTAGCCTTGCTGCTAATAGATAAATTCCTATTTCCAATTGACTTTGTGGTAATGGATATTGAAGAAGATGTGGATGTACCTTTGATTTTGGAAAGACCGTTTATGAATACTGCAAAGGTCGTCATAGATGTGGATAAAGGGAAGTTGAATGTCTGTGTGGAGAATGAGGAAGTGAGCTTTAATGTTTTTGAGGCCATGAAGCATCCTAATGACAAAAAGGATTGTTTTGGGCTTGATGTGATAGATGAAGAATACAGTCGAGGGCAAAAAAGCTTAGGCAGTTCAGACACACTGCTGCAAGTCATCACCAAACCTGCAGAGGAGTAAATGGGTGATACAGAGGCTTTAGCCTTAGCTACCATGTTAGATCAAGCTAAGGAATTTTTACAAAAGACAGAAAACAGAGAGAAACTGGAGACATGTTATGTTGTTGCAGAAGAGGCACTAGAGTTGAAGGTTTTACCACCACACCTTAAATACAGTTTTCTTGGTGGAGATGTGAAGAAACCAGTAATCTTAAGCAGTTTGTTAACTACTGATGAAGAGGAACAAGTAATTGAGGTGCTGAAACTTAATCAAAAGGCTATTGGTTGGCAACTGTCAGACTTAAAGGGAATCAGTCCCGCTTATTGCATGCATCGAATACATGTGGAGGCTGATTTTAAACCAGTTGTACAGCCACAGAAGAGACTGAATCCAGCCATGAAGGAAGTAGTGAAGAAGGAAGTGCAGAAACTGTTGGAAGCCGGGATGATTTATCCCATTTCAAACAGTACTTGGGTAAGTCCGGTACAAATGGTCCCAAAGAAGAGTGGAGTAATTGTTGTCCACAATGATAAAAATGAACTGATCCCCACAAGAACAATTACAGGTTGGAGAATGTGCATTGACTATAGGAAATTGAATCAGGCAACTAGGAAGGATAATTTTCCTTTGCCATTCATGGACCAGATGCTGGAGAGGTTAGCAGGGAAAGCCTATTACTGTTTTCTTGATGGCTATTCAAGCTATAATCAGATTACAGTAGATCCACAGGATCAAGAATAAACAACTTTTACATGTCCTTTTGGTGTGTTTGCGTATAGAAAAATGTCATTCGGACTGTCTAATGCACCAGCCACCTTTCAGAGGTGCATGTTGGCTATCTTCGCTGATTTGGTGGAGAGCTGCATAGAAGTCTTCATGGATGATTTTTTAGCTTTTGGCTCATTTTTTCAGTCTTGTTTGGAGAATCTGAATATAGTGTTAAGAAGGTGTGTTGAGACAAATCTGGTATTGAATTGGGAGAAATGTCACTTTATGGTCACAGAAGGCATTGTACTGGGGCACAAAATTTCTGAACGTGGCTTAGAAGTAGACAAGGCAAAAGTGGAGATCATAGAGAAACTGCCACCACCTACGAATGTCAAAGGGATAAGGAGTTTTCTTGGCCATGCTGGTTTTTATAGAAGATTTATCAAAGACTTTTCAAAAATTGCAAAACCATTGTGCAATTTGTTGAATAAAGACACACTTTTTAGCTTTGATAAAAATTGTTTGGCAGCATTTGACAGATTGAAGCAGAAGCTTACCACAGTCCCAATTATCACTGCACCTGATTGGAGTTTGAGTTTTGAGCTTATGTGTGACGCTAGTGATTATGCAGTGGGTGCTGTTTTGGGACAAAGAAAAGAGAAGTTGTTTTATATAATACATTATGCTAGCAAAGTCTTGAATGATGCTCAGAGTAATTATACTACTACTGAAAAGGAATTGCTAGCAATTGTGTATGCTTTGGAGAAATTTAGAGCTTATCTCATAGGTTCTAAGGTGACAATTTATACAGATCATGATGCCATCAGATATTTGTTGACCAAGCCAGAATCAAAGCTCAGGCTAATCCGTTGGATGTTGTTACTTCAAGAATTTGATCTGGAAATTAAAGACAAGAAGGGGAGTGAAAATCATATGGCTGATCATTTATCTAGATTGGCTAATGAAGCAATCACTGCGAAAGAAACTGAAGTGGTGGATGAATTTCCTAATGAGAAGCTGTTGGTTGTACAGGAAAGGCCATGGTTTGCTGATATGGCTAATTTCAAAGCTGCAAATATTGTTCCTGAAAACATGGATTGGCAGCAGAAGAAGAAATTGTTTAAGAAGACTAAGCAGTACATCTGAGATGACCCCTATTTGTTCAAAATAGAGGCTGATAATTTGTTAAGAAGGTGTGTGACTAGCAAGGAGGCACAAAACATTTTGTGGCATTGTCATAATTCTCCTTATGGAGGACATTTCAATGGGGAGCGCACTGTAGCAAAAGTATTGCAGTCTAGTTTTTACTGGCCAACATTGTTCAAAGATGCACATATGCATGTGCAACATTGTGATAAGTGCCAGAGGACAGGGAACATCTCGAGAGACATGAAATGCCTTTGCAAAACATTTAAGAGATCGATGTGTTTGATTGTTGGGGAATTGATTTTATGGGCCCGTTACCAAGCTCGTTGTCTAATGAGTATATTTTGGTAGCAGTAGAATATGTTTCAAGGTGGGTTGAAGCTATTCCAACACAGAAAGCTGATTCAAAAACTGTAATCAAATTTGTCAAGAAGAACATCTTCTGCAGATTTGGTACAGCACGGGTGTTGATCAGTGTTGGAGGAAAACATTTTTGTAATGTGCAATTGAAAAAAGTATTGGAGCATTATGGAGTAAAGCATCGGATTGCCACTGTATACCATCCTCGGAGTAATGGTCAAGCTGAGGTTTCCAACAGAGAAATTAAGAGGATTTTGGAGAAAACGGTTGCAACCTCACGCAAGGATTGGGCTCTGAAGTTAGACGAGGCACTGTGGGCATACAGAACAGCCTATAAGACACCCACTTCATTATCTCCTTTCCAATTGATCTATGGGAAGGCTTGTCATCTCCCTGTGGAATTGGAACATAAAGCTTTTTAGGCACTCAAGTGGCTTAATTTTGAGTCTAAGGCTTCAACAGAAAAGAGGATGCCTCAATTGAATGAATTGGAGGAAATGCGACTGAATGCATACAATTCCTCTTGTTTGTACGAAGAAAGAATTAAGGCATATCATGACAAGAAGTTGTTGAAGAGGGAATTTCAAACTGGACAGCTGGTTTTGTTGTTCAACTCTCGATTGAGGCTGTTTCCAGGAAAGTTAAACTCCATATGGTCAGGACCATTTGTGGTAAAGCAAGTTAGATCACATGGAGCTGTGGAAATAAAAGATGCTAAATCCAAAAGAAGTTGGCTAGTGAATGGGCAGAGACTAAAACACTACGTGGGTGGTGAATTTGAAAGGCTCATAGCACTAATCACTTTGAGTGATTAGGAGTCGGCGTCAAGCTATATGACATTAAACGAGCGCTTGCTGGAAGGCAATCCAGTATTTAAATGCTTTTGAAATTCATGCATAGTAGATATAGGTTTTGTTAGGATAGATTAGGGTTGTTTGAATTACAGTTAGAGTAATTTTTAGCTCTGAGCTATTTTCATAACTTAAGCTAAATGTCACTTAGCGTAGTTTAAATAGAACAGAACATTACCTTGGCTCACAAGGTCCTGTCACTGAGCAAGTGCGAGACGATTCGACTTCGCGCTTTCTGCACAGAGCACACACACATTGTTCAGGCAGCATTCTAGGAATCAAGGTAGGATTTTTTTTAAGTTATTGTTAAATGTGAAGTTATCTGTGGTCAGGAGAATCATATTAGAGTAGTTTTATCCATGGTAGAATAGGTTCTGGAATTTGTTGTGAGTAGTTAGGGTTGCATTTTGGGCGAAAGCTTTGGTTTTTAGGGTTCATAACTGTTCGATACGAGGGTAGTGATGTTTGTAGGAATCAATTGGTGCTAACAGTTGTTTGCAGGAAAAATGTTGAGAGTAAAACATACGGCTGTCAGGGGACATCCAGCTAAACGATACAGAGGAGCAGATCAATTTTTTGATGAAGTCATACCTTCCGTCACGCTGGAGCAGGAGCAGTCAGCAAATATACAGGCACAACAGAGTGCTCAGAAGTTTCTGAATGACAACAAAAGGTATGAGCAGATCAAGCGTTGGGGGTTCATTGCGGAAAGAAGAGTAGACCTCAAACCTGGGGATTGCGACCCTTTCTTAATGGGGATTCTGAGACGGAACTGGAGGAGGTTGGTCGAGCCATTGAAAAAGTTTGATGTTGAGATTGTGAGGGAGTTTTACTCCAATGCCTACTTGGAACGTCAGGAGGCATAGAAGGAAGACAATGGTAAGAGGAAGGTGGATTAGGTACAGTCCTCAAGCTATTGATGACCTTCTGGAGAACCCTTATCGCAGACAAGAGGAGCAATGCCATTATCAGAGGTTATGTGGCAAGAAGAAAGGGTTCAGTAATAGGAAGGTGGCAACAGTGCTTTGCATGCTAAGAAAAGGGTATCAATTGACTGAGGCTAGTAAGGAAACATGTATAAGGAGAAGGGACATGAGGACATTGGCGCAAGTTTGGCTGACATTTATGCTGGCAAATGTCATGCCTACTGGACATGTTTCGGACATTAATGTCACGAAGAGCAACTTGTTATTTTCAATGATGCAGGATGATTTTACCATTAACATTGCAAAGGTAATTTCTGATGAAATACAGAAGGTGATAGATGAAGAAAGAGTGCGACGAGGAGAACGGAGAGGAACTTTGGAGTTCCGAGCATTAATCACTGCTTTATGTGAAAGCCAAGGAGTATTTCTGGATCCAAAAGTGAAGATCCGATCTCCAATTGACTTGAAATTCATTCAGCTTCATTGCACGAATGCAGAAGAGTATCCGAGCCAGAGAAATAGGGCACCAAGTCCACCTAAGTCACCCTCATCACCAACTCTGGAAGCAATTGAGAAAAGAATCGTGAGACATGTGTTTCATATGGAAGATCAGCAGAGCATTATTTGTAGATTCATGATGCAGATGTATCATGCTATGCGAGATAAGACATTCATGAATGATGAAGAATTGTCCTCTTATTTGAACTGGCCTGGGGACAGACCCAGTTTAGTGGAAGGGGCTGAAAATGAGGGGGATGAAGTACAAAGTGATACTGGAAATAAAGAGGCACCAGTAGATAATGAGGCAGAAGTAGATAATGAGCCACTAGTAGCTCCAGCAACAGAAGAGCCAGCAGTATCTAGTCATGCAGACAACCAGTTAAACCAACAGTTGAATCACCAATTGATCTACCACTAGTTGATCCACCAGTTAGTCGAGCAGGTTCACTAACAAAGAAAGCAGACTCATCAGTAAAGGAAACACTAGTAGCGAACCATCAAGAAGGTCGAAGAGAACAAAGAAAGCAGACTCACCATTGAAGGAACCATCTGTAGTTGAGCCAATAAGAAGGTCAAAAAGAGCAACTAGAATTGTAGCAGGAACTTTGGCTGTTATAGAGGAAATAGAGTCTCTGAAAACACAATTTGTGATATCATCAGATACAGAGAAGGAAGATCGGGCAGATGATGAAGAAGATTCGGTTAGTAATGAGGAGACATCATCAGGTGATTCTTTGAGTGATGAGGACACAGCTGAGAAGGATAGCAACTACTGAGGGTTGCTGCAGTAAGAAGAAGGAGCAACTACTGAAGGTTGCTAGTTGAAGGAGAATTTTGTTGCTAGTGGAAGATAGTGCAATTACTGAAGATTGTTGTTGTTACTGTTGAAGGAGAATTTTTTGTGGCTAATTTGATCATCTAATTTGATCATCTGTGGATATGCAAAGGATTCGGACTATCTATTGAAGTGCTGAAGAGAGTGATCAAAGACAAGTTGTGGTAGATAGTCTTTTAATTTTGAGTATATTGGCTGATGGATGACTGTATAAAATGGATAATTGTACTAAGTAGGTACATGGAACTAATGGCTGGAACATAATATATTATGTGTTTAACATGTCTGTGTTGCTGGAAGATTAATGGAAACGCTGGGATTGTTAACTGAAAAATTCTGTGTGCATTAAGTAGCGTAGGCTTATTTTTAAGCTTGAGCTAACAGTGACAGAAAATTAGGAAGACTGCATGACAATAGGAGGATTAACATTAGTAAGAATTAACAGGGTTGGAGTGAAACAGCATGTGAGGAAGTGACACTGAGAGCAAATTTGAAATGCATATTGTCTTGACATTAATTGTTGCTTTAATTTGTTAAGCTGGGATTTACCTTGTATTGATAAGGATGAGGAAGGCATGTTGTTTGATTGAGAGTAAATGATAACCAGAGCCAAAAAGCTACCTGGTAAGATGAGAGATTGAATTGTGAACCAATTTGGGCTGACTTAGGGGAACCTTGAGCTATATATCCATAAAACCCACCTTGAGTATGAATAGCTAGGAAATTGTGGTACAACTTGAAGAAAAAGGAAGTTCTAAGTAAATGAAGGTTGTGGATACTGTGGAAGTAAGGTAGGCTGCTATAAGAGTGTACTCCAAATGAAAAAAAAAAATACAACAAAAACAAAAAAGAGAAAAAATTATATATTTTGTTTTTGTACATTTGGAAAAAGGAAAAGAAAAAATAGTAGGAAAAGGGGTACACAGTGGAAAGCATAAGCTACGGTCCTAGCTTGAGCAATGTTTGGACAATACAGCAGCTGTGAATTAATTCAGAGTAAAAAGTGGGTAAGGAATTCATAGTCAAACTAATTGTCCAAGTTTGATTTAAGTTGTATCCATAATTTCCAAAACTATTTGTATGTTTTGTGTTCCAAGAAAAACCAAGTTTTTTTTGTAGCCAGGCCACATTACAACCTTTTGAAGACCTTCGGACTTATCAATTGCAGGGTGGATTTGATTGATAAACGAATAACAACTTTTGATTGAGAGTAATATGTCATTTTCTTTTAGGAAAAAGTGGTGAGAAGTGTGTGAGCTGAGAGTATCCTGTCATGACTTGCATTTTGTTATTTGAATATTGGACTGTGGAATTTCTAATTTATGAAGTTGTGGTGAACTGCTTCAAATTAAGAAACGCTTGAGAAGAAGAACAGAGCACATGAATTATAAGAGAGTGAGAGTTCTGATTGTCTTGCTTGGGGACAAGCAAGAAGCTAGTGGGGAGACTTTTGATAATTGTTCATTATTGGTTTAATTATATGCAAATTTGTTTATTCATTATTGGTTTAATTATATGCAAATTTGTTAGGATTTTTAGTGGTAATTCTGTTTTAATTAGAGGTTTTTAGGGATTCTGTTTTAGTTAGAGATTTTATTGTTGATTTTTCTGTTTAATGTGTTTTGGTTGTGGAAAGAGAAAATGTTGTTGAGAATTAGGTAAGGTTCGAAGGAAGAGAGAACAAGAAGCACTGGAATTAAGGAAAGGAGCATAAAAATAGATTATAAGTGACTTCCTGCTTAAGTTAAAGGATAGCTCAAGCTAAAACTCACTTAAATCAGAAAGAAGCCCTAAACGAAAGCATCAACACCACTGAAGGTCTGAAGTATGAAATAACGGCCGCTCTGTAACAGACAGCAGGGATTGTTTATAAAAGAGAGACTAGGTTGAACATGGGGGCATCCATCATCTTTGGAAGATCGCTTAAAGTACCATTGTGATCAAGAATTTTCCTTTTCCTTTTCTATTGTATTTTCATGGCTACCATGCGTAGCTAACTTCTCTTCTTCTTGGGATTGAATGTAAATTCTCAAATTCGCATGCACTCTTGATATTGTCATTTAATTTAAATACCTTTGTTAACGTTTTTTTTTAGCATTTATATATCTTAGATTTCTCATTTTGACTGGAAAGAATTATTTGAAATTGGAACTAAAACATTCAACTCATTGCATGTACACGTTCAGGAATGAAGTGTAACGTAATGACTATTCATTGCAAATGTTCTTAATGCTAATTAAATTAATCTAGTAACTAGGAATAGAGCTAGGTATTTTAATTTATGAATTTCAATGTTAGAGGAATCAGGTTGAAAAGGTTTTGATTTGCACATAAAGTTAATTTAATAAGATGACATGATTACTTAATTATAAGTGTATGGGAAAGAGAGAGAGTTACAATTCAACCCCAAGGTTTTTAATTATCTTTAATTCATTCACTTATATTTGATTACTGTTAAATTAAGCATTACCTCACAAAAATTAAATCCATCTTTATTAACTATTATTGCTCACAATGTTTTGATACATAATCAATATTCAATTATATAATTTGTTCCCTGAGGATACCATATTGAACTTATTATCTATATTACTTGCGAAATCAGTTCACTTGCTGATTAATTCCGTTAACAAAAATCAAAAACGCATATTAGTTATTCGTTTTCATATATGAATATCATGTTTTGGAAAATAATAATCACGTCAAGACATTAATGTTAGATTGGTATAGTATGGCAAAAATCAAAAAAATTGATAAACCCGACTTCATAGAATTAGGAGGTGTAAGGATGTAGGAAACATAGTATTATTTTTAAAATTTAGTCACTTTTGTTGATAATCCTAATATTGATTGCATTATAATAACTTTTAATTAAGATATGTAAAATAGTCCAAGGGTGATCAATAGATCACTTGGTCTTGCTCAACAGGGAGGATAAATTTTAACAAGAGAAGGTTAAGAACTCTCTCCTAAATTGCTATTTAAACATAAAATTATTCATTTAAAGTTATATAAGGCTCAAAGAAAATTTGGCACATAACTCTTACTTGTCCATGTCCTTAAATAAGTTAAATAGTTGTTGAATTCTCTTTTCTAATCATTGTCTTATAATTAATAAAATTATAATTAAATTAAAAATTATTTAATAAGTAATAAAATTATAGTTAAATATATTATGATTGAATAAAAGTTAAAAATTAGACTTAATTTTTTATTTCATATAAATATCATTTTCTTATATTATTTATATTTTATTTTATTGTGTTATTAACAAATTTGTATGTTATAATCAATTCAAATAATGACATTTTACTATACGAATATTATTATCCTAAATTTTTGATAATTTATTCTCTTTCTATATCCTATTATTAATTATCAGAGATAATATTTATGTATGATTTAAGGTTGTTAAGAATTTTTTAAAACAAACTACTACAGTTCAAGACAATTTAAGTTTCTAAGATTAAGTTTTTTTGCAAGTTACACATAAGGAGGAATGTATGACAAGCCAAAGGCTTCCTTTACTTTTTTGTTGTACTAAGGCTTTGGATTGTATGGTATGGTGTGGCTTCCTTTACTTTTTTGTTGTACTAAGGCTTTGGATTGTATGGTTTGGTTTCGTTCTCCTTAAACTTTTTTCTAATCTAAACATTCTTACTTCATTATAGTTATTTTATTTAATTTAGACATTAATGAATATTATGACATTGTGTTATAGAATATTTTTTGAACTAGTAATAAAGAGGATAAGGTTAATTTTTGAAAAGATATTTAATGTTTTTTAAAATGTATATCTCTTTTGGTTTGCATGTCTTATCATGAAAAGATTAGTCTTACTTTTTATGTGACTAAAGCTTGGATTCAAATTGACTTTTTATCTTTAGATCTTAATCAGAATCTTTATATTCAGTTTGTCTCATTTGGTTATTTTTTATCTTTCTAATATTTTTAATTGGAGGCTCGAGTATAATGGGATTTTTAATCAAAAATCTGTTAGGGGGTTATTTCACTTTTCTGTTCCTTGTGACTAGGAGAAACTTGTTTGGTGTAATTTTATACCTTTCGTAAAATCTTTAGTGTTTTGGAAAGTTTTTATATAAGACTACCCATTGATATTGAGACTAAAAAAGAGGTGTAGTTCTTTGTTCTATGTATTTTTTCTATAGGATTCGTGAGCAGAATATTGATCATCGTTTTTTTAATTGGTCTTCAATTTACTTTGATCTCAACTTTAAAATATTTGTCATGATCTTAATCATCTTTTTTATTAAATTTCTTAGTAGCACTATTACTTAATTATGATTGCATTCAGCTTTCAAACAAAATTTCTACAAAAGTGTCTAATCATATTACTATTTTTCTATTTTGAAGTTTTTTTTATATTAGTACTAAATATGGTAAGATCTTGACTCAGAGTCAAGTGTTTTGGCATTTTTCTGATGTGGGCAAGATTAAAGTAAAGTGAACTTTGATGGGGCTGCAGTCGAATCCCCTAGTCTTGCAGCTTGTGGGGCATATTTTATACTTCACTTTCTATTTCTTTGTAAAGTAACAGAGTGTTGTCTATCTAGTTGGAGATTCACTTTAGCATAATCATGAGACGCTTTCTTCCTACACCTCCATAATATTATCTTACACCTCCATGAAGAGTTGGCAAGACAAAACTATCCTTGTTTGAAAAATTTCAACCTAAGACTACAATTCACCCCTCCCCAACCCTGCGTTGTTCCTCCTGCACCCTTCTCCCTACACCTTTTCAATTTGTTGTACCCTTCTCCCTACACCTTTTCAATTTGTTGCTCCTGCACCTTTGCCTTCTCAATTTGTTACAATAGGGCCAGTTGCTCCTTCATCAACTGTAGTGGAAATGTTAATCTTCAGTGAAGGGTGTTTGCATAGTTGTTTGAGGCATTGAATCATTTGGCACCTCCATTCCCAATTGAACCATCTAGGCGTGCAAATGTAAGCATGTTTGTGGTTTTGTTGGTATATTGAAGTGATTTAGTTTGTTTGTGTGGTGGAGGACGACGATGCGAGAAGATCCTTTTTTTTTTTTTCATAATCACATCGCTCAAATGTTGTTTTATTTTTTCTAGTGGCAATTTTGTCTTTTCATCAAGGTTAGTTTGGGAATTACAAAAATTATGGACGTGCATGTTGATATTATGGAGGTGTAGGAAAAAGGCATCTATCATGAATCCAATTGAAAATCCCTCCTCTCTGACAATCAGCTTATTGCTTTACGTAATTTTGGGCCTTCCAGTAAACAATATCACATGTCTTAATTGTTTCTCATACCTGATCTTATAAGTGAACTTACGAACACCTTCTACACCTCCGTAGTTTTTTAAATGGTAATAATGTCCTTATCAAATGACACAAATGGATATGAATGAAATCGAGAAGAGAAGACAAAGGAGTGTTGTGGGTGTTTTGGTAAAGTTTGAGTGTTGTTGTTTTGAGTTTGTAAAGTGTGTAGTGGTTGCACGCAATGGTTCGGGTCATAGTGGTGTTGCTATTGGTAATGGTTGGAGGGTGTTGTACGTGGTTAGGAGTGACAAAGGAAGTAAGTTGTTTTCAAATTTTTTTAACTTTTAGAATGTGCAATATGGGGATCACCGAATTGTACATTTCGATATATATAATTTTTGAATTGTGAGAACCTAATTTTACAATTTGGAATGTTAATGTATACCAGATTATGTTACGGATTACATAATCCTAGCATGTATACTGGATTGGCTCAATCCAGTATATATTTTATATCTCAGATTCTGTAATCCGAAATCCATTACATTCCAGATTGTAGAATTTAGTGGAGAATTTTGTATGTCGAATTGAACCCCTTATTTTAATTTCAAGTTCATTTCATATACTGGATTCTACAATCCAGTATACAAAAGTTTTAGAAATTTGGCTTCCGAATTGGGTCAATCCAGTATGCGAAAGTTTTGAAACACATACCGAATTGGGTGAATCTGATACTTTAAAAAATTTGTGTTTTTGAACTAGTTTATATACGATGTGTTGTTATAATGAGTTGGTTGTTGAATGTGGATATCAATAGGTAAGATTGGAGTAGATATTCAAAGGAAGTTGATAAGGTGTTGGATATGGACCAACTACATAAAAGTGGCCTTGTGAGAAGTGAACAAGAATGTAGCATGATTTTTACAACAAATTAGATAAATTGGTTGTTGTTTCTTTATGTAAAAAAGGTGAGGCCTAATACAATTGTGTTATGTATTTGTGTTGGTATTTCTTACACGAGATGATTACTTCAATGGGTTCGCAGGTTACATTTGGACTTAGCTTTGTGGTTGTCATACTTAGATCTAATAAAGCAATTGGACAACAAGACAAAAAGGCATTTGTGTTATTAGGTTATGAAAGAAGTGAGAAGTATAAAAAATACAAAGTTGATTTAAAGGTGACTATTACAAGGACAAGAAAGTATGATTGCCCGTTTAGATTGCAAGGTAAATGAATTAATAATGGAGAAAGCTAGGTTTTGAAAGTTATATGTGAATTGCATAATCATGTGTGCTAGGACAGTTGCTCCCTAGCAATAACCTACACATATCCCTAAACAAATCCAACTATGAAACTGAGATGGAGGTGGCACTCTTGTCCATAAAGATGGTGCATCCCACAAGATGTAACAAATAAGCCCTGCCAACAGACTTCCACTATTGTCACAAGCAACACTCCTAATAAATCTCCCGTAGCCAACTCAGTCTAACTTGTGCACCTCGACATTAACGCGTCTTTGCATTTGCATCACCTTCGTCTACTCTTAGCAGCTTCGCCAATATATTGCATGTTTTAGTATAATCTAAGGTGATGTAGGTCAAAAACTAACCGACAATAGAATGTGGATGAGAGACAACAAATCATCTAATGTGATCATTATCTTACTAACTAGCAAATGAAACTTATTAGTGTTCCAATACCATCTCTTAACAAAGGTGGACAATAATTCATTGTCCACAACCTCGTAGCCAATGTTGTAGAGCAGCAACAATCTAGAATTTAATACATAACCATGTACTTCAGGTTAAGGAATACCAAACTTACTAACATTTCTACCATGGGAGACCAATTTAAGTTCTCCACAATCCTAAACAAAAACCAACAAATATTATAAACAATTACACCTACTATGTTATAAACAATTACACCTACAAAATACATTGCTAACATAACAAAATAGAATTTTATAATCTTACCTCGTCCTCCCACAACTTCAGTACCACATGCTCGCTATATTGACCAATAAAAGCAATTTGAAGATCCTCTAAAGAATCCTTCAACCAAACCAATACCACCATCAGCACTAAAGAGGCCACAACGATCTCTTCTACAAACTAATAGAGTACGCCTTTCCCGACCTTCAATTGCAATCCACCTTTTCTAGTTCTCGTCATGTTTACAAAAATTGTCATGGATAAACACAAGCAACAATCCAAACAAAAAAATAGTTCATAAAATATATAGATTTTTTTATTTAGAACATACCGGATTAATCCGATATGTATTTTATTACTCATAACATCCCAGATTATAAAATCTAGTATGTATAATTTTGTTCATATACATACCGAATTGTACAACCCAATATACTATCAATAAAACTATACAAAGCGGATTGTACATTTCCATACGTTATGAATAATAAAAATACATATTAAATTGTATAATCCCGTATCTTTTAAATAAAAATTTTGTAAATCAGATTTACAATCTGATATATGTTTCTATCCTAATTTACATAGTAGAATCCGATAAACATTTTAGCAAAAAGTTAACATACTAAATAATACAATCTGATAACCTAAAACTCATCTACACCTCTCTCATTGAACCACCATCTTCTTCCTAAATCTACTTCAACAACGACAAAACTCACAAAAACAGTTATTAAAATAGAGAAATAGGTATAGGATTAATTCCCTTTGTGTGTAAATACACATAAAGGGATGTTTATTTATAGATGATAAAAATAACAGAAATAGTAACAAAATAACAGAGAACATGGGCTAAGCCCGTTATATTCAACACTCCCCTTCAAGCTGGTGTATATAAATTATATGTACCAAGCTTGTTACAAATATAATCAATCCTGGGATCCCTTAAAGATTTGGTGAAAATGTCTATTAATTGGTAATTCGAATTAACAAACTCGGTCTTAATGTCTCCAGATGTAATTTTTTCTCGAACAAAATGACAATCAACTTCAATATGTTTAGTCCTCTCGTGAAAGACGAGATTTGAGCTAATATGAAGAGCAGCCTGATTATCACATATGAGTGTCATTTGAGTGACCTCTCCAAATTACAATTCTTTTAGTAATTGTTTGAGCCAAATAACTTCACAGGCAGCTAAGGCCATGGCTCTATATTCAGCTTCAGCACTAGATCTTGCCACAACATGTTGTTTCTTACTCTTCCAAGATATCAAATTACCACCAATAGAAACACAATATCCGAAAGTAGATCTTCTATCTGATGGAGATCCTGCCCAATCCGCATCTGTATAACATACAACTCCAGTATGGTCATTATGACCATATAGTAGGCCTTTTCCACGAGTAACCGCATTCAAATGATCAACACATGGAGAGTTAAGGAATTGACTCACCATACTAACTGCAAAAGAAATATCAGGACGAGTAATAGTAAGATAATTCAGTTTTCCAACTAATCTTCTATACTTCTCAGGATCTGAGAGGAGCTCCCCCTGACTAGGTAGAAGTTTGGCATTAGGGTTCATGGGTGTCTCAACAAATTTAGAATTCAGTAACCCAGTTTCTTCTAAAAGATCCAATGCATACTTTCTTTGAGAGATAACAATACCATGATTGGATTGTGCTACCTCAATCCCCAAGAAATATCTAAGTTTACCAAGATCTTTGGTCTGAAAATGGTGATAACTATGCTCTTTAAGTTGAGCAATACCATGGTGATCACTACCTGTAAGAACAATGTCATCAACATAGACAACTAGATAGATACATCCAGCATTCGAATGACGATAAAAAACTGAATGATCTGCCTCACTGCGAGTCATACCAAATTCTTCAACAACACTGCTAAACTTTTCAAACCAGACCCTGGGAGACTGTTTGAGACCATATAAAGATTTGCGAAGACGACATACCAATCCAGAAGAGTAATATTTACTTATCGATAATATTTACTTATCTATTCGTGCCTTAAACCTTTAATCAAATATTAAAGGTCCCAATTTCAGTCAACAAACACTTTTCGTAGCCGCTTAAACCACTTTTACTACCAAACTTCAACCACCACAGAAACAACACATACATTAACGGGAAGTGCACGATGCAATGATAGTACTCTGAGATCCCAAAATACAATGCTGAAAGGTGTGAAGAGTTGCAAGAACGAACGGAGGTTCACAACAATGGCTTCAATGACGCAAATCCAAGATAGGGGTTGAAAGACAGGATTGGATATAAAATTTTATCCTAAGAGCAGTTTTGACATTTCACGGATATTATAGAATTGTAGCACAACATTACTGAGGTGCAGAAAGAAGGCGCCGTGAACTTCGTAACAAGTCACAAGAGATGGATCACGACAAATTCTTCATCCACCTCCATATCCTCTTCCTACACCTCCATAAAAATTTAATTTCCCAAAATGCCCCTGTTGAAATGACCAAAAAGAACCTTGGTTCTTCTGATTAAAAAAACTCACAGTGCACTTCGTCACCTCCACACAGTCGAACACATTGAAGCATCATCCCATTTTGCTCAAAATATGTCTTTCACAATGGCATTTTTGAAGGTTTAGAGGGTGATTAAACCGGACGACACTCTGTCTGGTTAATAAACAATTTGATTTTTACAAATCGGATGGACAGTGGGTGGACCTCAAAAAATTTGTAAATTTTGGTCTGATTCACAAAAGAATAGGATATTTGCAAATCGAATGGCACCTCATCGGTTTATATAACTTTTTAATTTGTAAACCAGATGGGATGTCATTCGGTTTACATTTAAAAAAAATATAAATCGGATGACTGTCATTCAATTCATACCAAATCCATTTTCAACATCGCAACAGAGAAAGCAAGGAAATGAACAGAGGTGGAAGGTGTTGGCTTCTTAAAGTGGAGAATCTGATAGGTGTCTGAGAAAAAGGTTGAGAAAACGAGAAAAGAAGCAAAAAAGAGTGAAATTCCCCTACTTTTCACATCCATGTTCAGAAGGGACTAGAAACTCGAAATTAGAATTGAAAATTGTAATAAAAAAATATAGATGAAATCGAAGAAGAGAGAGAGAGGCAAAATTAGAATTGAGAATTGTAATGAAAAATATAGATGAAATCGAAGAGAGAGAGGCGATGCTGGTGACATGGTGAAAAATCCTAAAGAGTGAGGATGCAATGAACGGAGAAGATGAAGGAGTAGAAGGTATTCTTGCCTTTGTACTTTTTAACTTAAGGGTACAATAGTAATTATACATGAGAGTATGGAAGTGCAGAAAGACGATATGGAGGTGGAGGAAGAATTTGTCTTCGATCACGGCCGAACAAAACCTTACGAGGAGACATACAAAATTAGGCTCGTGCCCACATGCGAGAAAAGGGTCATAACCTTCATGAAAGTAGGGTACAAGAGAATAACAGCATTAACATCCTCAACGTAAAATTTTACATGTCTCTCCCATCTTCAGAAAAATTATACATATGAATGTCAATTTTTCGCGAATTGATCCATTAATGAAATAATACTTCCTATCATCAAATAATCATTCTTTTGCACAACATAAATTTGTATCAAAAAGGAATAAAAAATAGAATGATCAATTTAAGTACAGTACGGAACACTCAACTTGAAATGAGATAAATTTAACGAAGCGTGTATTGTATTTTGCCAGATCCTACCCCCATCTGCTTCTGAAATTTTCAGCGTGAGAAGCCTTTATCTCATTGATCAGTGCAGAATCTATAGTGGTAGTGAAGGTGTAATACCACTTAAAAGAATATGCAGAGGCAATTGGCGTAATTTAAATAGCATTCACCAAAACCTTTTATGTCTTCAGGTCCTCAGACATTGCAGAAGGTATACAATGTGTGGTGAGGATGTCTAAGGTTGCAGCCTTTGCCGTACTGGTCTTTAACACCACTATCTGCAGAAAAGGGTAATCAGAGTTTCAAATCAGTCATATGATACCAATAAATTTATAGCAGACTATACTCATTTGATAGATTTAATTTGAATAGGTAGAAAAGAATAAAATTTATAATAGATATGTCCAATTCTTTGAAGTTAAAAAAAAAAAAAAAAAAAATTTTTCTCATCTGAATGGTTTCACAAAATTTTCTTATATGCAATGTCAAGAAAGAAAACAACAAGCAAGATAGTCTTATTAAAATAAAGTTAATAGAACTTGGGCAATCCTCATTTCACAAGTTGATTTTGAAGGGTTAAGAGTTTTAGATACAGAGCCCAAAGTTTAAGACCATAAAAACTAGCAATTTTCTTTCAAACAAAATAATTTAGGGACATATTTCTATTTAACATGAGGAACACAATGAACCGATTGGAATATGTCAATGAGGGACAACCTGTTGGTATTCCAGATCAAACTTTAGATATTCATCATCACAGCTCTCTACCATGCTGGCCAGGTTCTTCAGATTCTTCACAGGTTTACCATTGAAAGCAAGAACCTACACACGAAAGAACAAAACTTAATGGACACTAAAGTAATACAAAAAGGTAAAATCTACATGATATTCCCTTACCTGAGTGTTAACTATCTCCTCGTATCCAATATTGATGTCAGACACAAGAACCTAACAATATAGCATAGTTCAAGTATGAGCACCTCTCAATCTGGTGATAAAATAGTTATAAACAAACTAAAGAATTATCGAGGGAAATCAACGCAGAAACCTGAGAAACAACGACAAGCTGTTCATCGACAGACTGTGCCATAGAATGTAGATGCTTGTCCAAAAGCTTAACCGGTGCATCAAATTCATAATCTTTACCATACTGGATATATGTAAAAAAACAACAGAGATTAAAATAATAACGAATCAATGATTATAAACTAAAATACAAGATAGTTAAAACATATACAAATTCCCACAAGAAATAAACATATCTGTTTCACATTCTTATTACGCACTACGTACAGCCAAAAATGTAATACATGTATACTGCTAAACAAGAATAACATCCACTATTTCTAAACAAGTTGGGGCTTGATGGTTAGTGACTTTTGTTGAATGTTGTACTTGAGTCACTTGTTTTCCTTCTTAAACACAAATTTGATGTGAGCAATGTCATTCAAGATTTCTTCTCAATTATTAAAAATCAATATCTTTTGTCCATAAAGAAACATCAGACAATGGGAAGGAAATTTTTTAATCAAGATTTTAAACTTTTTTGGCCAAAAAGAAGGAATAATTCATACACCATACCAAACTGGTATTGCAGATAGGAAAACAGACACCAATTAAACCAAACTAGAGCATTGTTGTTTCAATAAAATGTTTCCAAAAAGCTTTTGGAGGAGACTGTTCTAACGTCAACATATCTTACCAGTAGACTAAAATTTTGGGATTTAAGAGACCTATGGATGTGCTTTCCTCCTTTTATACGCATTTGTCTACTTCCAGAAACTTCCGCCAGAGGCTTTTTGGAGTCTCATTTATTTGTTAATGTACATAGCCAAGATAGGGGTTGTTAGATACATTTTGCATATGGGCTTGGCCCGTCCCTATGTGATGTTTTGTATGTATATATATGTTTCACAGTTATGCTAATTGAAAAACAGGAGGATTAAATCACATAAATGCATACCATTTCTCACTTCACAGTATCAAATTTTAAGAATAGACACCTTATTGAAACAAGTCGAACCCTTTTACTTCATGGTTGTGTTCCTCAAAAATTTTCGTTGTTGCTCTAATAGTGATATCTTATCAATCACATGCCATCTTCTATTCTCAACAATCAAATACCCCCTTCTATTTTGTTTCCTTATTAATTTCTCCACCCTTTAACTCCTCGTGACTTTAGGTCCACCTGTTTTATTCACAATCTTAGTCCTGGTCTTCATATACAATCGACTAGGTCTCGTAAGTCTTTCAACTTAGGTTACCCTCAATCTCAAAAGGGATATAATATTATCTGATTTCAAGTGATGTCATCTTTGAGTTTTCTCCCTACTTTGCATCAATTTCCTTCCCTTTTCAGACTTCCCAACCCCCTTTTATAACCCCCCTGTCTTTGACCCCAGAAACATATCTAGTGTACAATGTTATCGATATCGGATAACGAAAAATATTGGAAAGCCCCAAAAATCCTTTATGAAATTATAATGGGTTATGGTGGAAGTATTGTCGTCAAAAGAAATACAATATATAAATATTGTATATATTTTATTTCTTATGACGACAACGGCAGCAACGAGTGACGGTGAGTGGAAAACAAAGTGAATAAGAAAGAAAGAGAGAAGAGAGACTTGTGCACAGTCTGTTAATTTGAATAATGTTCTTCACTTTGAATTGGGTCAAAGACCAAATTCAATTTAAAAAAAGAAGAAATTTGCTGCACATTATTAGGGTTAGGGAAATGTAAATTAAATTATGCTGCCTCACTTTGAATTGGGTCTGGTAACGCCTAACTTCACTTTAAAAAGACTAAGGTTAGGGTTTGTAATAGGAGAAGACTGCACTGCATCTTGCAATAGGAAAAGAATGCACCATTGCACCCTCACACCACTGCACATGGTTTCTCTCTGCCTTTTTCACAATTTCCATTCCTCGCCGGCATTCCGTAGATGCAAAAAGCAGCCACTACGGGCCGCCATGAGAAACCAGCATCGCAACTACCATGTTGTGGTGGAAAACTGTAAATTCGCCACCGATTTCCGTCATGGCAAGCCATAACTAGTTTATGATAACACTACTAGTATATCGCCAGATCCACCACCTCAGCCTCCTCTCCAGGTTTATCATCACAGGAAGCATTTACACTTTCCTATCGGAACACCTATCATGATCTTCCAATTGCCCTTCATAATGGCACACACTCCACTCATAATCTTCACTTTGATATATCCCTCGATTGTCTTTGTCCCATTACACTTGTCTCTCTTCCATTTCCTGTATCTATTCCAAAAATTGTAGGTAATGTCTTAACCCATTTTGGTTGTAAATAAGCCATGCTCCATGAACTGTGCTCTATATAACAATGGTACTTGGAATCTTGTTCCTTTTCCTATTGGGAAGTTAGTTATTGGTTTTCAGTGGCTCTTCACCATCAAAAGTTAAACCTGATGGCACCATTGATTGGCTTAAAGCTCGTTTGGCAGCAAAAGGTTATACTTGGATATTCGGGTTAGATTGTTGTGACACATTCTCTTCGATCACCAAGATGGCCTCTATCAGATTATTCTTCACCATGGTTGCTCTTCGACATTAGTCCCTCTACTAGTTTGATGGTAAAAATGTCTTCCTACGTGCTTATTTGCTGGAAGAAATATATAAGAAGCAACCAATTGGTTTCTTGCTTAATGGGAATCTTCTAGCTTAGTATGTTATCATTACAAATATATATGATCTTAAACAATCTCTCATGACATGCTTTGGTACATTCAATGCAAAAGTCCAATAGTTTAGTGAGACCCAAAGTGAAGTGGACTATTTTGTGTTTTATCGTCTTTCAATTGTTGGATGTATCTACCTGATAGTGTATGTAGACATTAGTCCCTCTACTAGTTTGATGGTAAAAATGTCTTCCTACGTGCTTATTTGCTGGAAGAAATATATACGAAGCAACCAATTGGTTTCTTGCTTAGGGGGAATCTTCTAGCTTAGTATGTTATCATTACAAATATATATGATCTTAAACAATCTCTCATGACATGCTTTGGTACATTCAATGCAAAAGTCCAATAGTTTAGTGAGACCCAAAGTGAAGCGGACTATTTTGTGTTTTATCGTCTTTCAATTGTTGGATGTATCTACCTGATAGTGTATGTAGACAACATTGTTCCTACAGTTAGCCGTCAACATGGCATCTAACAAATAAAATAACACCTTTGTCCTCATTTTCAAACAAAAGATCTTGGCAGACTCGGATACTTCTTGGGGATTGAGGTAACACAATCTAACAATAGAATTATTAATTTCAATGGAAGTAAACATTGGATATTTTAGAGAAGATTGTGCTAATTGTCTTCCAAACCCATTGCCACACCCATGGTTCGTAATGACAAACTTCTACCATGTTAGAGGGAGCCACTTTCAAATCCTGAGAGATGTAGGAGACTGGTTGGATAACTGAACTACCTTATATTCACTCATCTTAACATCTCCTTTGTGGTCAATGTGGTCAGTCAGTCTTTAAATACTCCATGTGCAGGACATTAGAATGCAGTCATTTGCATTCTAAAGTGCATGAAAGGAGCCCCAATAAAAGGTTTGATATATAAACACAATAACCATACCCAATTTGTGGGATACTCAAATAGATATTGGGCAAGCTCATCTCTAGTGACAAGAGATCCATTTCCAAATAGTGTCTGTACTAGTAAGAACTTGACCTCATGGAAAAACAAGAAGTAGAATTTGGTGGCAAGATCTAGCGCAAAATCAAAGTACAAAGTGATGGCTTCTAAATCTTGTGAGCTTGTTTGGCTCAAACAGTTGCTTACAAAACTAAGGTTTGAGGAAGTTACACAGATGACTCATTTGTGATAACAAAGTTACTCTTAATATTGCCTCAAATTAATTATTTCACAAGAGGACCAAACATATCAAACCAGAATGCTAATTCATCTGAGAAGAGATTTTATCTTGAGACATCACTACTCAATTTGTTAATTCTAATGTTCAGCTGGTAGATATCTTCACCAAACCATTGTGGGGCCCTAGGATTGACTATATATGTATCAAGCCTGGTGTATATGATTTATACACTCCAGCTTGAGAGGGAGTGTAAGATATACTATAGATATATGGGCTTGGGTCTATCCCTATGTAATGCTTTGAACAATATATGAATATATGTTCCTCAGTTGTTCTTAGACACAATGGGATTCTATTACATGAATGTATACCATTTCTCTTAACATATATAACCCATTCTTCAGCTATGAATTCCATAAAGTGTAAAGCCCCAAGAAGCATTCAAAATAAACAATTACATGAGTTAAGACAGATATTCTGCTTATGGCAGTGACATAAGAAAACATGTGACTTCAATCCATACAATAGCAAACAATTGTTTGCTTACAGCTCCCTTGAATCAGAAGAAAATTAGCCAGAAAGAGAAGTGATGGGGCAGACAAAACATGGGGGTATGGGATTCAGCAAATTTGTACAAACAGCAGATGCAAAACCAGTATAAACAAACACTAAAACTACTCACCTCAGAACGAAGATAGGGGACAGAAACAGCAGTAAAAACAAATCCAGCAATGATGTAATATGAAGGAGGCCTGCCTTTGATGTGTGCTGGAACAAGTCGCTTATGAGTTGCAAGTTTTATGTTAAATTCAAGTATCTGTGAATTCCGGAGAACCTTTACTTGAGCTCTATCCCCAGTGTACTTCTGAGAGACAAGATAGCTGAAACCAATGCGCTCCCCATGCCTGAATGGAACTACAAATTTATCCCAGAATTAATTTTAGCTCTGAAAAACTATACAAACTGCTAGTACTAAAAAAGGCTGTAGTTAATTGAGTTAAAAACAAGGTTCAGGAGAAGTTAAGCAAAACATCAACAATGATTTCCATTGGTGCATTGAATTAAAAAATATGGAGAATATATCTATTCAAATCTCATTTTTTGACATCATTTCTAACATCAAGCATAAATTAGTGTCACCTTTTTTAATATCTTTTGTATTCCATACAAGGTTTTCAAATGTCCCAGGGTGTCCTTTGTATCTCCAGTTAATAAAGTTACATTATCATGATTTATTAATATTTTATATTATAACTTAAATACTAATGCCCTTTACAGTAAATAACTTAAATATTAATATATTTTTTATCTTGCAGTAAGAGATTTACTTCTGAATTTTGTATTGATACATTTCTATCTCCAAGATATATGAATATTTCATCTGGGTTGCAATCTGTTATTAATGAGAAAAGTTCCCGTAAGAGATACAGTTCAGAATATCAGCACCGGATTCAAAAAAGCTCGAGTGACTTGGCAGAGCACTCAGCTTTGTCTGTGTGCGATGTGTATTTAAAAGTCAAGTTGAGTATCCTAAGAGAAAGAAAAGTACAAGAGACTGTGCCATTTATGGCAACAGGCTACAACCAGAATTGAAAATAGAAAACAACTTTTGCACGGTCATTATGACAGAATATTTATAAACCTAAGTCAAACACTCCCCATCAATATGAACCAAGCTTGAAACATACAAACTGAATTTGAGACCCTCTCAAAGGCTTGATCAAGACATCTACAAGTTGTTGATCTTTTGAGATAATGGATTCAGTAGAAATTTTCTAATGTTGGAGATCCCACATCGATTGGAGATATGGTTAAATTATAGTATATAAGTGAACTTTATTTTACAAGCTGGTTTTATAAGGTTAAGCTAAGCTTAAAAGTTCACATTCTAAGATAATATTAGAATCTATAAGTGAGGTTTGTTGGATCTAATGTGTCATCAACTATCGAACAACTGTCAGATAGTGCACAAATATTTAGTCCCACACTCGAGATATTTAATCCTTGATGTAAGAGTGTTTTGATGTCCACTATCTAAGACTTAGGACAGCAGCCTCTCCCAAATAAAATGACAGTCTTTATATGCTTAGTTCTGGCATGAAACACTAGATTATAAGTAATGTGAAGAGATACCTGGTTGCCACAATATACCTTAATGTGTTGAATATCACCAAAATTTCAACTCTTGATGTTGTTTAATCCACACCAATTCGTGGTCCCTCAACACAAGAGTTGTAATTGAGACACTTAGGGATCCAAGAGAAAATTTGATTCACCCGCCAATACACACTTACACGCCACCAAACTAAATGAGAATCATCAAAGTAGCCCATGATAATGAAACTTTAATGCATCTAAATTCAAATTCCAAAAAGGCAAGGAAACAACAATAAAGTACAAATACGGACAACATTAAGCCTATGGAGCAAGGTGAGCAAGGAGCAAATGAGAAGACAAGGAAGTGGTGCAAATCAAGCATAATGGAAGACCAAGCAAGGTGGGAACAAGGAAGTAGAAGTTTGTCACTAGGAATTGCAGGGAAGTACCAAGGGGCTATGTTATAAATGTGGTTAGATTACCAAAATCCAATGGGTATGATGCCATCTTGGTGGTAGTGGATAGATTGAGCAAATATGGTCATTTTATACCCTTAAAACACCCTTATTCAGCATAGTCGGTGGCATAAGTTCTTTTAAAGCAGGTGGTCAAATTGCATGGAATTCCAACATCAATAGTGAGTGATCAGGATTCCATTTTCCTCAGTTCATTTTGGCAAGAGTTATTCAGGTTGCAGGGTACCAAGTTACGAATGAGTACTGCATACCACCCAGAATCGAATGGGCAGACAAAAGTCCTAATCAGATTGCTGGAGACGTATTTGAGGTGTTTCAGTTCTTAGCAACCAAACATGTGGGCAAGCTTTTTACCAATACTAACTACCAATCCACAGCCAAACGCACACCATTTGAGGTGGTGTATGGGAGGACGCCTCCTTCACTAGCTTGGTTTATTCTAGGAGAGACCAAGGTGGAGGCAGTCGCCAAAGATCTTACGAACCGAGATGAAGCGTTGAAGCAATTGAAGTACCATTTGAATAGGGTTCAGGGACAAAGAAGAAATTTGTTGTTAAAAGCAAAAAACCCTCTAAAGTTCAAGTAGGTGACATGGTTTACTAGAAGTTAGGCCCCATAGACAACAATCAGTGCTTACAAGACTACATCCAAAGCTATCCGCAAGATACTATAGACCCTTTTTAGTGGAAGCCAAAGTTGGAGTAGTGGCTTATAGATTAAAGCTTCTCAAAACAGCTATGATTCATCCAGTCTTTCATGCTTCTTAGTTGAAATTTGCAGTGGAGACACAACATGTGCATCCAGAATTGTTGCAAGAGTTGCAAATTTAGGGACAAAGCAAGTTACCGCTACAAATTCTAGACAGAAGGATCATACATAAACAAGGGGAGTCAGTACCACAGATCCTAATGCAATAGGAGATGGGAGGAAACTGGGAAAGAGGTGGACATGTTGAAGACACAGTTTTCAGATTTCAACCTTGAGGACAAGGTTGTTTCGTGGGAGGGGAGTATTGTTAGATCCAATGATAAGGAGAAGGATAAGGAATGGAAGGTGTATTATAAAAGGAAGTTTAAAAAGAGTGATGCATGTTGTTATGGTAGTTAGGGGTTGGTAACGAATTGTTAATGAGAGGTTGATTTATATATAAAGACTAACCTTTGTTAGATAAGGGAGTTTTTTTGGGAGTTGTGATTTGAGTGTGAAAGGGACAAATGGTTACTTTGTGAGATAGTGTTCCTTTGTTTTCATCAATAAAGAGTTCTTTTAGATTTATATTGATTGTTTTCTTTCAAGCGGTGAGTTAGCGAAGTAGGTGAAGGGGTTCAAGCGGTGCTAGTGGACGTAGTTGGGAGTGCTTTTCTAATAGGGGCGTAACACTTAATGGGGATAGTTGGGAGTGCGCTTTTAATAGGAGCCTACCAGGTTCACTAGCTAAAAGTCTTGGGAGCAGGAGTTAATGTTTGTTTAAAGGTAACTCAAGATTTAGTTGCATAGAAGAAGTTGGACAACAAAGCATTAGTGAAAATTTAGAAGTCGGAAAAATGTGTCCTGCTGCCTTCGGTCATGAAGAGTGGACCAATGTTTTTAAGGACATTAAATTGCTCAATTGAGATAGAGAAACAAAGAAATCATTCATTGTTAAACACATAATAGATGTAATTATGAAGGTTGGTCCAACAAATATGGGGAAATTGTGATTAGTAATGCAGTTGTTTGTGAGGCAGCAAATTTGCTAATAGAGGCACAGTTTCCTACCAACTATTGGAGTCCCTGTGATGTGAGCACATCTAACCTTACATTGAGATGTATATTTGCAGCCAAGAACACTAAACATAATGTTTCTCCAAAAATGCTCTTGGATCACACAAATTGTAGATGATACAACATATATTAGAAAATTCATCATGGGACTCGCTATGTGATTACAACGTTCAATAACTTCAACTCGTTGAAGTTGCCTACTATTGCTCCCTCATTTTTAATGCTCAAGAGGTTTAGAATGGTCATCATACATGGAGGATAATGCTGGTAAGACAGTTTCTAAAAGAAACTTTGCTAGATGATATATGGTAGAACAAAGTATTTACTAGGAGAAAATATATTTAAAATTGAGATGTATTACAGTTATAGCAATAAAGATCACATCTTTATAATTACAGAAATAGAGAACACAGTAAATACTCGAATTGGTCTCTGAAATATGAGTGTTGGCTGATAGGATGTTGATTAAAATTTACATGTAAATGGGTTCTTGAAAAATTAATTTGCTTGCATTTAAGTCCTTTATGCATATTTGATACATAAATAAATTACCCGTGCTATCATACAAACACAATTTCCACTCAATGCTTCTGTTTTTTTCTTTTAGTTCAACAACATGCATAAATCATCTTAATGTGATCATTATTTGTTACTGAATAAAAACAAGGCAGATTACCTGTTCCATCATTGGCAATATTGACCCCATCAAAACTGAGAATTATATCAGATGGCTTCAAAACATGAGATTCTGGAGCTGTTGGTTCAATTCTTCTAATACGCACACCTTTTTTATCGGGTCCCATACCCATTGACATTCGCAAATCAGGATTTTCCATCTTCTGCCACTCAACTCCAAGGATTGGAAATCCTGATAGCCAAGAAGTTAAAGACAACTTTATTATAATCGTGTTATAAAAGACAAACTAGAGTAGACAAATATGTAAAGGCCATAAGTTCAGGAAACTACAATATGAACCATAAACAAACTAAAGCAACAACAGTTCAATAAATATCATCTATAGAATTGTCCAGTTATTCTTTCTATTTCACTTAACCTATCTATTTATCATGTATCTCTATTATCTATTTACTGGTTTTTATCCAAGCCAACTTTGGTCTTCTATTCCCCTTAAAAAGAATTGTGCCAGGAACAATTACAAAAGCTTTATAGAATGGAAGGCGCTTTCTAAATGAAAAAAAAAAAATATTTACAAATAAATGAGGAGTTTTTAGATAAGCTAATTTTAGTAACTTTGTTATTCTCTATCCCACACCTAGATCCAAGAATATATTTCCAAAAATTTTAACATAAAAAGTAACTTTTAAGCTTCTTAAACCCCGGGAAAGGTAGAAGCATTGAGCTAAAACTGTGTGTTTCCGAGACATCATGAGTACTTCATCTATATTGAGAAAAAGGAATCAATACAATAAATTCATGATATCCTCTAATAAAAAAAATAAGATACAAAATAAATAAAAGCATTTCTAATAATACATATATAATCTAAATATTCTTGATTATATACAAGCAATTCCTTGTATTTATAATTATAACACTCCTCAAGCTGGAGCATCTAAGTCAATGTCTCCAGCTTGTTGCAAATATAATTGACCATTGATCCTCTTAGAGACTTGGTGAATATGTCAGCCAAATGTTCACTCAAGTTGACAAATCTAGTAGTGATGTCTCCATACTAATATTTCTCTTAACCCACTTCAATGTTTGGTCCACTCATGAAAGATATGATTAGAGGAAATGTGTAATGTTGCATGATTATCATATACAAGGTGCATTTGGAAACTTTCTTCTAATTGAAGCTCTTCGAGGAGTTGTTATAACCCTATGAGATCACAAGTGACTAATGTCATTGTCATATACTCTACTTTTGCACTTGCTCTTGCCATTACATTTTTTATTCTTATATTTCTGCAATATTAAATTATCTCTGACAAGGACACAGTACCCTGAAGTGGAGCATGTATTGCTTGGTGACCCTGACCAAACAACATCAGAATACTCAATAATTTGAGTATTTCGCTTATCTTCATAAGTGAAGCCATTTCCAAGAGCCTTCCTACTATACTCAGTCCAATGGTATCGACAGCCAAAGTTTAAAATTGACTATGCTCACTGCAAAAGTAATGTCAAGACAAGTCACAGTGAGGTAATTTAGTTTACCAATGAAGCTTATACATCTCCCATGATAAAAAATTATGGTTCTCCTTGGTTTGGTACAACTTTGACACTCAAATCCATTGGTGCGTCCACAATCTTAGCATTTATCACCTATGCTTCTTATAGAATGTCGAGAGCATATTTGATAACATTTATCACCTATGCTTCTTATAGAATGTCGAGAGCATATTTGATAAAGTTTCCAAATGTTATTAATAGATTAGTTGGTAAGTTCGAAGCAACAGGTGACTCAACAGTAGATGTATGGACAATATTGTGCAAATGAGGGGGTTTCTCATGAAGCTTCCAACACCTATCAATCATATGTCCAATGCAATGGCAATGTTCGCATTTTACACGATGTTTAGAATTACCTATGCGAGAGTCTAGAATTATTACTCTATGATGCAAAGGCAATGTTCTCTATTGTAGACGAAGTATGTATCTCCGTGTTTATTTTCTAAAGAATACGGAGGAGTACAAATGATGTGAGAGACACAGAAAGGTTTCCTGGTGATCCCAAAATCTAATCAAGGATAGCAACATACTCTTGTGGCAACCCATACAAGATTAGGGTAAAAAAAAACTTATGTAGTTCTCAAGTTCCTTCATCACATCTATTGGTGGAAGGAGTTCATTAAAATCATGTAAGGTAGTGTGAAGCCCCCCAAGATAAGCAATCATAAGACCCTCAAAATGTAGTGTAGCAAGACGTGTTAAGAGATCTTGGTACACACCGCACAAACATTGTGTCATTGGTCTAAACAGCACAGGCCTCACTCCAAATTGATGCACACATCTCACGGAGACGAAAAATAGGTTTGAGATGTGAATAGTGGATTTAATAACACTACATAGTTGAGTATCAATCTTTATCCATTGTTCTCAATTTTCAGTAATAATGCATTAAACAATGGTAGTGAGAAGGGATTTATAGCTCAACCCCCTTAACCATAACCCTATTTCAAAACCCTAAGTGGAATAATTAGATCCATCCATCTTCTCAATACTAATAATATTGTTAGAAAAGATGGGAGAATTTGTTTTGGAGTTGACGAAGTGTTGGAAGACAGTTTTTTTTTTTTTTTTTTTTGAAAGTAGGATAAAAAATAACCTAAAGAGAGGGAAAAGTAGATCTGACCACCAAACGAGGTTGGGTGGCTCACATCAATAGTTGGATAGATGTGTGGCACAATCTCAACAGTGTTCACCGGAAAAGTAAAGCATACCTACGAGTAATGTTCAGGTTTAGGGTTTGAAATAGGCTCTAGATACCATGTTAAACTCTAAGAAAGAGAGAAACATTAAGCTGATACCATGTTTTTTTTGAGGCAACACATGTGTTTTATCTATATTGAGATAATGGAATCAGTAAATACATAGAGGAGAATTGACATCCTTTAATAACAAAGATATGATATGGGAATAAATATAAGTGTTCCTAACAATACATATATAATCTATATGTTCTTGATTATCTAGGATCAGTTCCTTAATTATATAACTATTAAAAAGCTTAAAAGAACTGCAAAATTACAAAACTGCTTTTAGATACCTGTATACGCCCCATTCTTTTCATAATCTTGGATAAAATGTAGGATAACGGGGGTGGGTATAACATATCCTATATTCTCCACATCTTCATGTTTAAGAGACTGGAATGCAATCCCAACGCATTTTCCTTTATCATTGAGAGCAGGTCCACCAGAATTCCCAGAATTTATCGCAGCATCTATCTGCAGAGGAATTTGAAGAGATACTTCAACTTAACATGTAAAAATGGACAACTAGGACAGATGAAAAAGTAAAAAGGGATGTCTAAGAACTTATATTACCTGCAATCCTAGAAGTTCCGTTGAACCATGAACATAAGAGAGTATTTCCATACGTGAAACAACACCACTTGTCACAGAGATTGTGTCACCTCCAATTGGATATCCAACAACTGTTACAGCATCTTGCAAGGCAGGCATATCACCAAATTCCACAGGTGAAACTCCCTCCCAGAATTCATCATCACTCACCGTCAACATTGCTGAACCATCATCAGAAGGATAACACACATCATAAAATTAATTGATCACGTGTATCTATAAAGTTAACTAACATCTGCAATTCTCAAAAGAAAAGGCCAAACACACAGGACTGTGGTTGAATTAAGAATATAGAAGAAACCACCCAAATTTTGACGGGGTGCATCATAATAAAAGAAAAATGACATCTAAGTGAGCTAAAAACGAATAAAAATGGTACTCTCATATAAAATCTCTCCTTATTCCACTATGTTCCCAACCATACCTCAAACAAGTTTCCTTCCCTTAACATAACTCTCTAAAATCCAAATGAGGAATAATCATCAGCATGATTTCCATGCAAGGTTTTAAAAACAAGCCAAAACATTAAGTGTTTTGGAATCCTCAGAGTCTTCACAGCTGCAATCCAACCACAATTGCAGCTGCATCAACCGGATAACTCACAAAAATCCAAATAAGGAATAATCATCAGCATTATTTCCTTGCAAGGTTTCAAAAACACAGCCACAAAATTAAGTGTTTTGGAATCCCCAGAGTCTGCACAATTGGAATCCAACCAAGATTGCAGCTGCATCGACTGCATTGCACTTGTTTGCAATTTCATGCAATATCAAGAGTCTGCAAATTCCATGCAAGGTTTTAAAAACTCAGCCACAACATTAACCATTTTGGAATCCCCGGAGTCTCCAGTGCTGCAAACCCCCAATTGCAGTTGCATCAACCGCATTGCATTAGTTTCCAATTTCCAGCAATATCAAGAGTCACAAGGAAACCCTAACTGCAATTTAAAACCTTGTTTACGTGCAAATCCATTTCTCCTTTCCTACACTAATCCATTAATTTCCTACATTAGGCAAGCAAGTCACATTACCCCCACCCCTCCCTCTCTGTATATAGGAAAGCATGTAAGTTGTGATATCCACACACCAACTAAAAACTAAAGAATAACACTTACACAACAAAATGTACTGTTCATAAGTTCCATCCCTAACATGACAACAAAATATTAAGAAGGATGAGACAAAAGTCAAATTGAAATACCGATATCGCACTCCGTCCCAATGGCGAGGACGGTTGCCAGGTACTTGGTATCAGAACCGCGTTTCTTGAGCTTGACCTGTGTGTGATGCTCAACGGAATGCGCGTTTGTGAGAACCCTCCGTCCACTCACGATGAACCCGCTGCTGCTCGAGCTATACTGCCTCTTCCTCTGCCACGGCAGCGAGAAATTCGGCTCTGTATGGACGCAGAAGACCTTTACCACCGCGTCCATCGACGGCACCACCTTCACCGTGCCCTCCCACTTCGGTATCAGCGGAGGCTCCGCCGCTGCCGCACAATCCCCGTTCGAATCAGCCAGCCGAGAGCTGCGGCGCTCCGGCGAAGCCACCTTGATCTTTTTGGGGCGGCCGCGGCGGCCCTTCTGGGAATCTGAGTCGTTGGGTTCAACGGCTTCGGCGGTAGCGGTGTTGGTGGTGGCTGGAAGCGCAACGGTGTCGTTTATGAAGGCGGTGCTGTAGTCCTGAGACGCGGTTTCTTCTTCAGTTTCGGGCTTGGGCTTTCGGCCACGTTTTCTTGTTTTGCCCATGTATTTCCTCGAGTGAAGGACTGACGAAGAAAGAAAAAAAAGGGGTTGTTGGGAAGACGAGACTTCCAGGGGATTTAGTATCGCAAGAGAGAATGGAGTGGAATTGCTGCCTTTTTCTTTTCTTGGAAAATCGGAGAAGGCGATGTCCAAGAGTTAATAAATCTGGGCTGTAGTTTGAGTTGGGTCAAGTCTTTTACTTTCTGTCAGCCCATCATTTTTCTACATAAACCTCTGATTTTTAAAAATGTTTATTCTTTCCTTTTGTAAAAATAATGAATCTCCATTGTTGGTCTTTGTTGCTGGTGATGATTTTGAGCATTGAATAGAACCGAATGTGCTGAAAGTAATGAAGTTAGATTTGCGGTAAGTATTATGAAAGCATTTCAAACAAGAAATTTATGAAATAACTTTTGTATTTATTTAGATTATATACTATACTAGAGATACATTAGTTTTACAGCAGTTTTAGAATATAAATATAATCTTTCAAAAAGTATAATTTAGAATTGTTTTAGTTGGTGAAGATTTTGATAGCAAAGTTATTCTATATTTTGAAAATCATTTCGTGTATAAAATTATTATTTTTCTAAATAACTGCATTTAAGTATTAAATATTAACTGGTTAGGAGTCCAAGTTGTTGAATATTTAAATGTTAGCTATTTAACTTGATCTATAAGTTATTATTCATAATACTTAATAAATATTTAGTTGGTTTTAATAATCTTAATAAATTATTATTATTATTATTATTATTGTTGTTGTTGTTGTTGTTGTTTTTGTTATTATTTCACCTCTAAAATTATTTGGTCAAATTTATTGTGAAATAGGATTAAAGTTTAAATAAAAGGGTTACTATTTAGCCCATCTTTGGATAAAAGATTATACTTCGCACCTCCATTTTTTCTAAGCATACCTGCAGGTCTAGGATGGTTAAAGTCATTCTAAACATAATAATTTGGCGACCATTTTAGAAACGCACAATTTGGTGACCCATTCGACGGTTCATTTAGACACACGTCATCCGGTAACTTATTTATGAACGCACCATTTGATTGTCCAACGATATTTATTCAATATAAAAAAGAGATTTTATCTTTTATTTATCTATAAATATGTTATGATCATTCATATAGCTTTTTCTCTTTTTTTATCACATATAAGTATTTCTGTTATTATCTTTTTCATGTTAATACAATTTCTAAATAAATATTTATGTAAATTAGACTGAAAACAATTATTTCACTTCTTCAAATTTTTGTTCAAATATTATAATATAAAGTGAATTTACATTATTTAAAATTGTTAGTGTAAATATTTTTTTATTAATAATAAAGTAATAAAAGAATATTATATATATTTCATTTAAAATGTTTTTGAATTGAAGTAAAAAAAAATTCTTTTTAACAAACAAATACATTTATTCAATTGACTATTTTTTTTTACTTTTTTAAATTATTATCTTCTTTTACAACTATCTTAAATTTTTATTTTTTATTTTTTACAAGCAGTAAAATGTTGCGATATATTTTTATGACACCACCAACTAATTCCCTAAACCTTTCTATGCATTCATACATGAAAAATAAAAATAAAAAGATAGAGCTTCTATGCATGCATCTATGCATTCTCTTAAAATCAAAACTGAAAAAATAAGTATATAGTTTTGACTCATTGTCATTTGCAAAAATAAGATAAAAATAAAATTAAAAATTAAAAATTAAAAATAAAGTTTTATGCAATCATTTGTGCATTTTTAAAAAGAATTAAAAATAAAAAATGAAAAATAAAATTTTATGCAGGCATTCTCATAAAAATTCTCATATCATCATTCATTAAAAAAATGAGGATGAAGAAAAATATATATACATTCTCATGCCTTCATAGGATTTAATGCATATGTCCATCTCTCACAAAAAAAAATCAAGGTTAGCAAAAATGAAAAATATTGCATACATTCATGTATTCATTTATTTTGAAAGCCCCTTCACACGGTCATGGTCTCAACCTCATTCTCTCCAAAATTTAATGTGAAACTCTCTCTACACTGTCAAGGTCACAGCTGGAAAATAAAAATAAAAATATTCATGCATTCGTAAATGCATTTTAAAAAAATTCCTAAAAAAAAATCAGGCATTCATAAATGCATGTTTTAGAAAAAATTCATTCAAACATAGGCATTCCAAAAAAAATCATGCATTCATAAATGCATTTTCTCATAAAAATATCTTTCAAACATATACACATTGACAATTTTGAAAAAAAAAATCAAAAATATTTTTTTCAATACACTCTTCTCAAAAATATGTAAATACATTTTCCCTGAAAATTTTGTGCATATATTTTTTTTGAAAAAAAAAATTGTTTTTGTAAATACATTTTCCTTTGAAAATTTGTGAAAATTTTTATACATTCATTCTCTTTTAACATTGTGTACATGTTTTTCTTAAAAAAAATACATTTGGGCATACATTATTATTGAAAAGATAACAAAAAAAATTAAAAACAAATACAATTTGGAGCATCTATACATGCATTACCATTCAAGAAATTAGAAAAAAATAGAAAATTCGAAAGAAAATCAAAAATAGATTTTCATGCATTCATGCATGTATTTTCAAAGGAACAAATTCAACTTGTGAACATCTATATATGCATTCACAAAATCTCTTATGCATTTTTCTAGAATTTCGTACATCGTATATGCATTCTCAAAAATTCCATTCATATATGCATTTTCAAAAAAGATTTTTTTCTATGCATGCATCCATAAAAAAAATTCATTCAAACATATATCATACACACATTCCAAAAAAAGAGTCATGCATTCATAAATGCATTTTTTCAAAAAAAAACATCATTTAAACATATATCATATATGCATTCCCAAAAATCTCATGCATTCATAAATGCATTTTCAAAAAAAAATGTCCAATATTTCATAAATGTGTTTTGTGAAAAAAAAAATTGATTAAATTTTTGAAAAGAATAAAAAAACAAAAAAAAGGAAAATATGGTGAGTCATTTGTTCATGAATCATTGAATTCACAAGATTGTGAATAATAATAAAATGGGATCATTCAAGAGAAGTGTTTAATAAAGGTAAAAATTGGTTTTTCTAAGGAAACATTTGCATACATGTGTTGTTACCTGTTGCATTTCTCAAAATTTTCAGGCTTACCCAAAATTTCCAAAATTCTCAAAATTGTCAAATGAAAGGATTGTTCAAATGATTATCATTACCTAAGAATATTTTTATACTGGGGCGGAATGTTAGTTTTCTGTTAGTTGGCCAATCTCCTATCTCTATTCTTTATAGGCATTAAAAGAAATTCAGAAAAAATAAGTTTGTTAGATTGAAAACCCGAAAGGGCGATCTAAGTAAAAGATAAGACAATAAAAAAAAGAGAGAAAAAATGGCACGTGTCGGAAGTCATTAATTTTGTTCCATTGTTAAACTCTTTGAAAATCAAGCAATCAGGATTCAAAATGATATATGGCCAATATTGACAAATAAGGGGAGACCCAGAGGAAGAGTTACGTGGATGAGAACTAGAAAGGTTGCCCCGAGCAGGAGATATTCGACTAGGGGATGACATTCAACGTTTGTGGTTACCATGAGAGAAAGATGAACGAGAAACATGGTTGGCAGTAACAAGGAAGGACGATTGTTGTCGCTCCTCTCGTTGAAGGAAAATTTCATAGTCAACAAGTTTGTCAAAAAGTTCATCAAACAACAGCGGAGTGTCACGAGTGTGGATTGATGCACAAAACTCGCGATAAGCAGGGCCAAGAACATTTAGGACCACAATGACAAGATCAAGATCATTAACAAAATGACCAATGAGTGCAAGGTCATCAGCTATGGAGCGAATAGAGCGCAAATAGTCACAGACATTAGAATCACCTTTGATGATGGAGGAAAGACGCTCTTTAAGAGACATGATCCTAGTGTGAGACCGATTGGCATAAACCTTAGTCAATCTCAACATTGCATTAGTGGATGAGGTAGTAGAAGACATCACAATCTGTGCCTCAGGACCACAAGTACCAAACAGAACCAGAAGCGCATAATTATCTTGATGCTTCCAGGCAATAAAAGCAAGATTTTCAACAGTTATGTCACCAATTTCAATTGTTGCTGGAGGACATGGAAAGGTGCCAGAAATATAGTTAAGTACATTATTTGTAGTCAACAAAATAGTAGCTTGCTTGTACCAGCTGGGGTAATTTGAGGAAGATAGTTTAACGGGTAGTTGAGTTGCTGTGACAAGTTCCACGAAAGAGTAAGCGAAAGGAATAATAATGGCCATTGATAGGATCGAAAAATGGCTAGTTAAGCTTATAGCTCGGATACCATATGAAGAAATATAATTTTATATATTGAGCACATATCTCATACAAATATGTATGAGTATATATATATAAATTACAGAAGGATTTGTTCCTGAATAATTATAACAAAAAGATACAGAGATATGTAAATTATGACAAATAATTAAGGAATAACATAAGCTATACTTAAGGGATAACATAAGCTATAATTAAGGGAGTGATATAATGTATGCACATGATTTGCAGGTGATTATTTCTGATTAATGGAGAGAAAGTCTACAAGTATCACGTAATTTAATATTGTAAAAAAAATAATTACAGTGATATAATTATATATATCTTGTTAATTAATGTGTAATTAATTATAATATTAGAATAAAATTTCATACAACATTTTACCTAAGCAAGGATCATCAATATGTTGAAACTCAGTCTGAAGTTCAAAGAAAGAAATTCATCAAAGAAAGAGCATGTCAAAATTCCTGATCCATCAAAAGAAGGAGTATTCTAGCAGGAGAAGTTTATCAAAAATTTATATGTCAAAGCTTGTAGCTCATCAAGAAAGGAGTATCATCAGAAGTTCCTAAAAGACTAAAGGAAATGCACATCAAGCAAGGAGTACATCGAAAACTTCTGAAGAAGGAAAAAATAGAAAAAAAGAAAAAAAAGGAAAAAAAAAAGAGAAGTAAGAGAGGTATTTTCTGAAAGTTCGTCAAAGAGTGAGTATAACAAGGGCTCTCTATTGGAAAAGAAAAAAGAGGAAAAAGAACATAATGATGGAAAGCTCATAGAAGAAGACATTGACTGATGGTCTTTGTTAAACTTTTTAAGCCCATAAATAAATGTTGAGCCTTTATATCCTTTTCTTCACAACCCTATAATCTCTGGCCTCGTTACAAACCCAATAAAGTCCATGTTGATTGAGGAATGATTGTAATGACTTTCCTAAAGTTTAGCTTTGTAACAAGAGGATGTGACTGATAATACATGTTAAAAAATGAAAAAATGAAAAAAGGAAAAATGAATGAAAAATGAAAAGAAGAAAAATGTCTACTAGAATGCCTTTTTCATAAGAGAGTCGTTTATACACAGGTCAATTGAGAATGAAACATCAGAAGTAACACTGGGGCAATCCGATACCCTTGCCTTTCCTCACATATATCTCATCATACATACCAACTGGGGCAATCTAATTTCCAGTATCTTTGTCATCTCTCATACAACACTAGGGCAATCCAATTTCATCCGTATCCTTGTTACCCCGTTTTTGTCACCTTACAAAGACAAACTATCTTTTACACAAATTTTACCATTCCCCTTGTACATACAAACTGGGGTAGTTTGCATGGTTTGTCTTGTGAAGCCTATTTCCCTTTCAGGACCAACCTTTCAAGCCTAAAATGCGCAATTTCTTCAAGCTTAAAACCCACATAGCAAGCTAACACACCCAAATTTGGGACACCAGAAATAGGGCAATCCAATATGAGGATGTTCATTCCCAATATCTCTCAAATACCTCAAACACTTACCTTTTGCCCATGGGTTCGAGTATGCATATAGACAGTGTTTCCAAACGAAAAGTTGATAATTACACTATGTTGACATTAGCTTCAAATGCCCCTGATTTTCTCAAAAATGGAAGTTGGTATCCTGTGAACTCAATGATTACCAAAAACTTCTGATTCTACACTGTGAAATTTTGAAAAAAGAAAAAAATAAAAAGTAATTTTTGTACATATTTTCACTTTGAAGTTTGTACATATTCTTGAGATCTTTCAAATTCTTTGTACATATACATTTTAAATAAAAAAAATCATTGAAAAATCTTTTTAAATGTACATAAAAAAATATATTTGGAAAAATCTTTGTACATACTTTTTGAATAAACATTGGAAGAAATTATTAAAAAATATTCCTTTGTATATAAACTTTGAAACATTTGAAAATCATTGAAAAATCCTTTGTACATACCTTCTCTTTTGGAAAATTTGTACATATCTTTTTGAAACATTGTCTTTGAAAAATTCACTAAAAAAATCATCATTTGTAAAATCATTGAAAAATTTGTACATACATTAGCATTGAAAATTTAAGAAAATCAAAAATAGAATTTCATGCATTAATATATGCATTATCATCGAAGAAAATCATAAATAAAGTTTCATGCATTCAAACATGCATTTATATTTAAAATACAAATAAAATAAAATAAAACAAATTTCATGCTTCATATATGCATTCTTCAAAAAGAACAAAACAAAAAAATCAAGTTTTATACATTCATAAATACATTGTTCAAAAAAAAAACAAAGATATGAATTTCATACCTTCTCATTAAAAAAAATACACAGAGAGACAACATGAATTACAGTGCTGAAAAATTAGTAGACGTGTAGAATCATCAAGGGCAGAAAGAGAAAAGGAAAAAGTCTAAAGCTCTTGGTTAGTGCTTCAACGGGTAAGTCCAGTCCAATCGTTTTTTTTACTCTTGTATGTTGTTATACGTAATGTGATTATTTTGATTGCTCACTTGATTCCTTTATTCCTTTATGTAATGTGATTGTTTTGTTGAGTTACTATGGTATATTAAGATACAACTCTTATCGCTTTGATTTGTTTTAAAAATAAATAAAATATAAAACACTTTAAAAAATTGTTAATGAAAAGGAAACATGGTTTTTGACGATCTTCAACTGGTATATTTTGATTGCTCACTTGATTCCTTTATGTAATATAATTGTCTTGTTTGAGAGCTACTATGGTATCTTGAGATTCAACCCTTATTGTTTTGATTCGTTTAGAAATAAATATAAAAAATATGAAATTTTCAAATTCTCAAGCAGAATATAAAATTTTCCTAAAAACTTAATGAATTATTAATTTCGGGAAAAAGTAAAAATAATAAAGTAGTATTTTTTTAATAAAACCCTTTTCAAAAATAATAAAAATGTTTAATTTTAAAGGAAATTAAAAATAATTAAAAAAATAAAACCCTTTTTAGAAATAATAAAAATGTTTAATTTTAGAGGAAATTAAAAATAATTAAAAAAATAAAACCCTTTTTAGAAATAATAAAAATGTTTAATTTTAGAGGAAATTAAAAATAATTAAAAAAATAAAATCCTTTTCAAAAATAATAAAAATGTTTAATTTTAGAGGAAAAATGAAATTTAAACAATGTTAATAATAAAAAACCTTAAAAAGTATAAATTTAAAAAAAAGAAATTAAAATATTTTCAAATGAAAAAAATACAAAATTTCTAGAAAAAAAGAAAAATATTAAACATCATTAATCAATTTTAAAAGATTAGAAAGAACTACGTGAACCCTGATTTTCTATTACGGACAGAGATACGTAGAACCATGGTCAATTCTTGTCGGGCCCAAAAAAAAGTATGTTTATTTGTCTTATTTTTGCTTGTTATTTTGACTTGCATAATTGTTATTTATTTGTATTATGTTTATTAGCATGTTTTCTTTTTCTTGTTTATTTATTTGTTTTGTTTTTATATTTGTTTGTTTTGTTATTTTATTTATCTTTATTCATATTATTATTGTTTATTTGGAAAAAATGACATTTTGTAAAACTACACTTATATTGGAAAAAATATATAAAACAATTTAAAAAAATATAAGAATATAAATATCAAACACCAATCAACTTGCAAAATTAGAACTACATAAATCCTGATTTTCTTTTATAGAAATACGTAGGACCAAAGTTAATCCTTGTCGGGCCCCAAAAAGAAAAATAAAAAAATATATGTTTATTTGTCTTATTTTTGCTTATTATTTTTATGTGCAAAATTTTTATTTGTTTATATTTTGTTTATTAACATATTTTCCTTTGCTGGTTTATTTATTTGATTTGTTTTTATATTTGTTTGTTTTGTTATTTTATTTGTCTTTATTACTATTATTTGGGAAAAATGACATTTTGAAAAACCACACTTATTTCTACTCATTTGATTAAGGGTACCATCTTAGGTCAGGCGTTGTGGGTGCTAATATCTTCCGCACACGTAATCGAGACCCGAATCTTGAATCTGGTTCGTAGACATTTTACTTTTGTTTTTTCTATGGTTTTCCATAATAAACTACGGCAGTGACTCCAATCTCTATTTAAATATATCTTAAAATTAAATTTTGATCACCCCGTTGTGATTCTAGTTGTGACAGATGACGACTCCACTGGGGACTATTTTAGAGAGTCAGACCAATTTAATTAAATGAGTAAAATTTGTGTGTTTTTCTAATATTTATTTTTCTAATATTTACTTTTCCCTTTGCTTTTTATTATTTGTAAATAATATTTATTGTTATTTATATTTTTTTGTATATATTGTATATTATTTTTAGAATTGTTTATTTTTATTTTTTTAATGTGTTACATATATTTGTGTGTTGTTATGCCTGTTGAAATATTGAACCTTAGGGTAGACGACATGCTATATATATCTGGCTGAGAATTTTCTAGTTGTTTTGCAGGTGGGGGTTGGGTATGCATCTTTTTCCCTTCACACACTTTATTACATATCATGAGTGGGGCCCAATACCCAGGTCTATGAAGCTTAGAAATAAAGGAGTTGTGTAGCAAAACTGGGCACCCAGGTGTGCAAAAACTCCCGCTAGAGTCTGTTCCCTTTATTATCATATCCATAAATACTGTCATTACTTACTGATATGGGTGTATGGTAAAGGATGCCATAACTCTAGTGACCTTTAATAGGAAATTAGGATAAGCCACCCTTTGTGAGCACATTTACATGCTTAGAACTTAAGTCTTATTAGGGCAAACCCTAATTAGGGCACTAAGGGAGACTTTTTGCAGCTCAATTATCCACTGTCATTCATTACAAAAGTATTAAAAAAGCTAAAAAATATAATCTCACTTTTTTTATTGCATAAAATACATTTATTTTAAGAAAAAATAAATCTCATTTTTTTAAAGAAAATTTGGGAGTGGTCTGAGAACAACTTTGGCTAAGAAAGACTTGTTACTTAAGCAGTTCAATTGTGACTCACCTCTCTTTCCTGGGAGTTTACTTGGTATACTTTCAACACTTTTTCTTAAAAAAAAAAAAAGATATATTTTTTTTTTCTATACATAAGTATCAATCTCACTTTTTTTAATAAAAAAAATCAATCTCATTTTTTTTTAAAATATATTAAATATTTTCTGTTTCAAAAAAAAGCCAAAAATTGATTTTCGAAAAAACACTAATCTCATGCATTGCATATTTTTTTTTATTTTCTCTCTAAATAATAATAATAATAATAATAGAAAAGATTATACATATATAAAAAACATTAATCTCATATGCATTACATATTGTCTTTTTCTAAAAAAAAAAGGTCATGCATCCATTCATACAATACAAAAAAAAAATCAATCAAAAATAGAATTTCATATATTCTTGGATACATCCATTTATTTAAAAAAAACATTTTCATGTATTCTCGTGATATTGAAAAAAGAGGTTTCATCCATGCATTCATATAGGACTTCATACATCTATACATATCTCATAGAGTTTATTCTCATCTAAAGTTTCATGCACTATTCATGTACTCATATAAATAACATATATGCATTCTTAAAAAAAAAAATAGTTTCAAATGGAGTTAATGTATTCATCCATGCATCCTCATAGCCTCATGCATTCATTTTCGAAATCTTATTCAAGCGAACAAATAAAAAAATATAGAATTCATTCATTCAATAAAAAAATAGATTTAATATATAATATATGAATTTTGCATTCAATAAACAAAAAATGAATAATATGTATTTCATCATGCATTCCGTTAGACATTTTCATAAGAATTCTCGAATAAATTTCATACACCCCCATGGCACTTATACATTTCTTTTAAAAAATGTTGATATCATATAACAAAAGTTTAGTCTCATGACCTTCATACATTTTCAAAAATATGAATTTCATACCTTCTCATTAAAAAAAAAAAACAACACAGAAGAATTTCATGCATTCATAAATATATTCTCTTGAAAAAAAAACTATGCTTGCTTATTATCCAAATTTATACATCCATTTTATGCCTTCATTTGCATTTAAAAAAAAATCTCTTGAAAAAGTTTATAAATACATTCCTACAAATCTCTTGCATTCCTAAATACATTTTCATGCATAAACAAAATAACAATAAAATAAAAAAATTCAAGATGTAGGAACAACAGACTCCAGAAGGGGGGGTTGGATGGAGCCTGAACTCAATTCACTATAAATAGAAACCACCAACCAAGGCAAAAATATATAAGCACAGATAAAGCAGTTTTATACTGGTTCACCCTAATCTCTTGGGCTACGTCCAGTTCTCCCTTAAACAAACTGTTTAAGAGGTTCCACTATTTAGCAAATAGTTACAATGAGTACACAAACCTCTCCAGGTTATACCAGTCCTAATCTCCCCCTGAGATCAAGACCACTAAAGAATTAAGGAAACACTCTCAAAGGAAAGAACAATGAAAGCTCACAAGGGTTTACTTCACAATGGTGAAGAATTACACAATGGTTTCACACAACCTAAAACTTTAGATGCTCTCAATAGTAGATTGACAATAGACACTCAGTATATTTTCTTCAAATGTATTGTATGATGTTTTTCTCTTTTCGCTTCTCCTTGTATGTTTCTTCTTCAACTTGAACTTGCTCCTCTATATGTAGCTTTCTAAAAATTAGCCGTTGCGATACTTGAACAGAGCAATCTTGACTTTCTGATGTATGGAGATCAAACTAGAAATACTTCTCTAATTTTTAGAATACATTAAACTTGATTAAGTCTGTATCAGAAATAATTTAATATAACATAGAGAAATTATATCTGGGATACTCATCAATAATTTGAATAATCTCCATTATGAACAAATTTGAACGTTAATGCACATTATGATATAAAATCAATTAATCACATCTAAATAGTCTATAATAATGCATGTCTATGTTTGGTATCTAATATTGTGATTCCTCCCATGTTCAAGGTACCTGAGTTTGAGAAGTATAAGGGTGTCTCATATCCAAAGAATCATTTAACTATGTACTGTAGAAAAATGGTTGCACATTATGGTGATGAAAAGCTATTAATACACTTCTTCCAAAACAGTTTAGCAAGCATCGCTTTAAGTTGGTATATTCATCTAGAACCAGCTCGAATCAGATCATGGAATGACTTAGTGGATGCTTTCTTGAAGCAATACAAATATAATGTTGATATGGCTCCTGATAGACTGCAGCTTCAAAATATGTCAAAGAAGAATTCTGAAACTTTTGAAGAAGTATGCTCAAAGATGGAGAGAATTAGCTGCTCAAGTGGAGCCATCCTTGCATGATAAGGAAATGGTGACTATGTTTATGGGCACTATACAATCTCCTTTTTATGAACATATGCTAGGTAGTGTTTCTTCTAACTTTGTTGATGGAGAAAGAATCGAGCTTGGTTTGAAAACTAGCAAAATTGCACAAGGTCCGATAGTGACCAATAAGAAGTTTAGGTTCAATTCTGGTAAAAAGAAGGAAAGTGATGGCCAGGTAGCATTGAACATAATTCATTATCCCTTAACCAATTACAAGGCAAATACAATTCAAGGAAACCAGCAGAATGTTCAACCAAATTGGAAGAATGAGGGGGGATCAAATTCTTATCCAACTCAAGGGCAGAATTCATTCCAAAAAAGAGATCAAGTCCAGTTTACTCCAATTCCCATGACATACACTGATCTCCTAACAACTCTACTTCAAAGGTCTATGGTCGCAATATGTCCCATGAAACCTTTGCAACTGCCTTATCCTAAATTTTATGATGCCAATGCTAGATGTGACTATCATGGTGGGGCAGTTGGAGGTTGAGAATTGTAGAGCATTCAAGTTCAAAGTTCAGTCATTATTAGATTCTGGATGGTGGACTTTCCAAGAAAATAAGCCAAATGTTGAAAAGAATCCTTTATCGGGACATGCAGGACCTTCCACAAATGCTGTTATAAGTGAAGAAGGTCAAGGGCTGATAAAAAGTGTTAAAGATATTAAGAGTTTGCTAAAAGATATATTCTCATTGATCTGTCAGATGGGTTACTTTAAACTCGTCAATCGTCTAGAAGATTCATGTGGGTTCCATTTGTGGGTTCCATTTAAAAGTTTTGGATAAGACCTGATGGATCGACATATGCTACAGATTTGCCACCAAAGGAAGGAGGAAGAAGTATTCGTCCAAATTGGTGAAGAATACAATATACCAAAACTGAAACCGTCATTTCACCCGAGAATTAGTAGCGCCTGCGGAAGTGCATCCTGTGGTGATACAAATTCCATCTCCTTTTCCATATAAGAACGATAAGGCAGTCCCATGGAAGTATGGGATCCGTTTTTTGAATAATGACTCAAGTGAAAAATAAGAAAATGTGGCTACTGACGTTGTTAAGACCACTGTGGATAATATTTGTAGAATTGGAGGAATGACGAGAAGTGGTCTCTTTTTAACCCCACCAGAGTTGTGGAATGGCAAAAGCCTAGAGAAGGCCAGTGAAGAGGTTACTATCGAGAAAGCCAAGGCATTTCTAAAAGGGAAAGCCTTACAAGTTGGCCAAGAGCGTGAAGGGAAGGACAACAAGGAAATTTTTGATGAAGCAGCAAGTGAATTTTTGCGGTTTATACAACAAAGCGAGTACAAAGTGGTTGATCAATTGAATAGCATGCCGCCAAGAATTTCATTGTTGGATTTGTTGATGCATTCTACATCTCACCGAAAGCTGGTAATGAAAATCCTTAATGGAGCTCATGTGGAACGTGATATATCCTTGGATAAACTTGAAGGAATCGTGAGCCACATTAGGGCAAATGATTACCTTACATTTACTAAAGATGAAATACCCTTCGAAGTGTATTGATTACGTGCTGGCCAGAGTACTTATTGACAATGGTTCATCCCTGAACGTCATGCCAAAAACCACATTGGATAAAGTATTTTGTATAGGGGCGTATCTGTGCCCTAACAGCATGGTGAGATTGAATTGCCTATATAGGTAGGACCATGTACCTTTCAGGTCGTGTTCCAAGTGATGGATATACTTCCTGCTTACAGTTGTTTGCTTGGGCATCCTTGGATACATCCAGCTAGTGTTGTACCCTCTACTTTGCACCAAAAGCTCAAGTTCATAGTCAATGACAAGTTAATTATAGTCTCGGGTGAGGAAGACTTATTGGTGAGTGGACCATTGCCTACTCCCTATATTGAGACTGTTGAAAAGGCTCTGGAAACTTCTTTCCAAGCCCTAGAGATGGTGGGAACAATGTATGTTGAACCTTTTAAGACCAGTCCATACTTATCGAAGGCATCTATAATTAACAAGTATGGACAGGCATTAGGAAAAAAGGGTCAAGGACCCCTGAATCAGCTCGAGCTAACTGGGAACAAAGGAAGGCATGAACTAGGATACAAACCCACTTGGGTGGACAAGAAGAAGGAATTACCCTATGCGATAGAGGGCAAACATTCTGAAGCAAGATGGATAAACACTGACCAAGTGGTTGTAATTGAAGAAGCACCGACTGAAGGGAGTCTGAATCTCGTACGCCCTTGCCTTCCTAATGCGAGAATCAATAATTTGGAGTTCCAGGATTTACCGATGGAGTTTGCTAATGATGAAATGTAATCGTTGTTTTTCTTTCTTTTAATAAAGCCTTTGTTTGGGCTTAAAACTCTACGTTTTCCAAATTATATAAAGCCTTGGTTTGGGCTTAAAACTTTGTGATTTTCAAGTTCAATAAATAAAAGTCAGTTTGCATTTCTTTTCCAATAAATTTGTGGTTTCCTTATTTACTTTCCTGCCTATTTATTTGCATAAAATCGAATAATGAAGACATGATGATTTTGAAAACTCAAATCTTACACGTCCAAATTTTGAACTCCCTGTCGAGGATATGGAAAATGATTACGACGAAGACTGTGAACCCCCTCTAGAATTGTTGAGACTAGTGGAACAAGAGACAAGAGAAATCAAACCACATGAAGAGAGACTTGAGACAGTTAATTTGGGAGAAGATGGGGAAGAAAAACATGTTAAAATTGGAATCAGTATGACAAAGGAGATGCAAGAACGATTATACTCCCTGTTAAGGGAATTTAAAGATGTTTTTGCCTGGTCCTATCAAGACATGCCTGGACTAGATCCTGACGTAGTACAACATAAGTTGCCTCTTAAGCCAGAATGTTCTATGATTAAGTAGAAGTTGAGAAGAATGAAACTTGAAATGACACTAAAGATAAAAGAATAAGTGGAAAAATAGTTTAATGCAAGCTTTCTAGCGGTAGCCAAATACCCCCAATGGGTAGCAAATGTTGTGCCAGTACCAAAGAAAGATGGGAAGGTGCAAATGTGTGTAGATTACTAGGATCGAAATAGAGCCAACCCTAAAGATGAATTTCTACTGCCACATAATGATATGCTAGTGGATAACACTGCTACATCTTCGTTATACTCATTCATTGATGGCTTCTCTGGGTATAACCAGATTAAGATGACTCCGGAAGATATAGAGAAGACTACTTTCATTACTTTATGGGGAACCTTCTATTATAAAGTAATGTCATTCGAACTTCAAAATGCTGGAGCAACCTATTAAAGGGCAATGGTAACTCTTTTTCATGACATGATGCACAAAGAAATTGAAGTTTATGTTGATGATATGATTGCCAAGTCCAAATCCGAAGAAAAACATCTAGCTAACTTGAGGAAACTGTTTGAAAGATTAAGAAAATTCAAGCTCAGGCTGAATTCGACAAAATATACTTTTAGCATGAGATCTGGAAAACTTCTATGTTTCATTGTAAGTCAAAAGGGGATCGAAATGCCCCATCCGTGCATAGAAAAAGAAATTCTAGGTTTTTTGGGAAGACTAAATTATATTGCTAGATTTATCTCCCAATTGACTTCTACCTGTGAGCCCATATTCAAGTTGTTGCGCAAGAATCAGACCACAGAATGGAATGAAGACTGTCAAGTAGCTTTTGAGAAGATTAAGCAATATCTATAAGAACCCCTAATACTACGTCTGCCAGTCCATGGGTAACCTCTTATTTTATACTTGACAGTGTTAGATGGATTAATGGGTTGTGTTCTAGGTCAGCATGATGAAACGGGAAAGAAAGAGCATGTCATTTATTACTTGAGCAAGAGATTTACAGATTGTGAGCAAAAATATTCTGCATTAGAACGAACTTGTTATGCTTTGGCTTGGGCTGCCCACAGATTGAGACAATATATGCTAGGTCACATAACATTGTTAATCTCCAAGATGGATCCAATCAAGTATATCTTTGAAAAACCTGCTCTTACAAAGAGAATAGCTCAATGGCAAATGCTTTTATCCGAATATGACATACAATATGTTACTCAAAAAGCCATCAAAGGTACTGCCCTTGGAGACTACTTGGCGCATCAACCCATTGAAGATTATCAATCCATGCAGCCTGAATTCCCGAATGAAGAGATTCTGGTACTTGAAGAGGACAATGAGGAGAATACATGGACATTGTTCTTTGATGGAGTAGCTAATGCATTAGGGCATGGAATAGGAGTAGTTTTTATCTCTCCTGCAAAGCAATACATACCTATGACAACAAGATTATGTTTCGATTGTACCAACAATACCGCAGAGTATGAAGCGTGTGTATGGGTATTAAAGCTGTCATTGAATTAGGGGCAAAGTGTTTAGAAGTGTATGGGGATTCTACCCTCGTTGTTCAATAGGTAAAAAGAGAGTGGGAAACTCGAGATCAAAAATTGATTCCTTATCAAGCTTATATTAAGGGATTAATGGATTATTTTGATACTATAACATTTCATCACATCTCAAGGGAAGATAATCAATTGACTGATGCTCTAGCAACCTTATCGTCCATGTTTGAGGTAAACCAAGAAGGTGAACTACCAGTGATCAAGATGAAAAGTCACGAACATTCAACTTATTGTTCCTTCATAGAAGAAGAATCAGACGACAAGCCATGATATTTTGATATTAAGCAATATCTCAAGAACAGAGAATATCCTGAAGGGCCTTTGAGAATGATAAGTGAATGTTAAGAAGATTGGCTACAAAGTTAATTCTAAATGGGGAAGTATTGTACAAGAGAAATCATGATATGATGCTCCTCAGATGTGTAAATGCAAGAGAGGCAGAACTGATCTTGAAGGAAGTTCATGAAGAAACGTTTGGAACTCATATGAATGGTCATTCAATGACTAGAAAAATCTTAAGAGGAGGCTATTTCTGGTTAACTATGGAAAATGATTGTTGCATCCATGTCAGGAAATGTCTTAAGTGTCAGAAATACACAGACAATATCAATGTCTCGCTGACGGCATTGAATGTGTTATCCGCACCATGGCCATATTCCATGTGGGGTATACATGTCATTGGAGCTATTGAGTCAAAAGTCTCAAATGGGAATCGTTTCATTCTAGTGGCCATAGATTACTTTACTAAATGGGTAAAGGCTGCTTCTTATGCCATTATGACAAGAAAAGTAGTGGCAAAGTTCACCAAAAGAGAGATCATTTGTAGATATAGTCTACCTAGCAGAATCATCACTGATAATGGTACAAACTTGAATAACAAAATGATGACTGAGCTATGTGAAGAATTCAAAATTCAACATCATAATTCTAATCCTTATCGACCCAAGATGAATGGAGTAGTAGAAGCGGCAAATAAGAACATAAAGAAAATTGTCCAGAAAATGGTAGTCACATACAAAGACTGACACGAAATGCTACCCTTTGTTTTGCATGGATACCGTACTTCAGTATGAACTTCAATAGGGGCAACACCTTTCTCATTGGTATATGGGATGGAAGCAGTTCTTCCCTTTGAAATTGAAATTCCTTCCTTGAGAGTATTGATGGAGGCTCAATTAGAAGAGGCTGAATGGGTGCAGGCTAGACATGACCAGTTCAACCTCATTGATTAAAAAAGACTAACAATGATCTATCATGGACAATTATACTAAAGAAGAATGAAAAGGGCATTTGATAAGAAGGTGCACCCTAGAGAATTCCAAGAAGGGGATTAGTGATGAAAAAGATCATAATAGTCTAAAGGGATAATAGAGGGAAGTGGATGCCAAATTATGAAGACCTTTATGTGGTAAAAAAAGGCATTGCTTGGGGGTGCCCTGATTCTCACAAGGATGGATGGGGAAGAGTTGCATTCGCCAGTCAACTCTGACACAGTCAAAAAGTTCTATGCTTGATATGATTCCGTAAAGACAGGATTTTCTTTTGTACAAATTTGTTTTGTAAATAATAGTACTCTCATTGTAAAGTTCAAAAGTTCTCTTTTTCAATGGGATGAATTATTTGTTCTTGAGTTACTGAGTTCATATGATCATAAATGACAAAATGAATTATGAAAAGCAAATTGTTTAACAAAGGTAAAAGCTGTCTTTCTTAAGGAAATCGTCGTGGTGTAGTGCTTGATACCTTTCACCTTCCCAATCTATAAAAAGCCTAAAAATTCTCCAAACAGCCAAAGAAAAAGGTTTGCCTCAAGGACTGCCACTACCTAAGAAAACTCTTATACTGGGGCATAAATATTGTGTTATTATTGCTAGCAAAAAGATTATTACTATTTCTGGTCTTCAGAGGCGTTTAAAATAAAAAAAATATAAAATTCAAAAAAAAAATTCAAAGAAAAAAGTCCTTTAGATTGAAAACCCAAAAGGGTGATCTAAGCAAAAGATAGGACAATAAAAAAGGAGATAAAAAAAAGGAAAAATGCATGTGTCATAAGTCATAAATTTTGTTTCACTATTAATTTTTCTAAAAATCAAGCAATCATGATTCAAAGTGATATATGACTATGTTTCTATACCCAAAACACTTTCGTAAATCCTTTGTATCTTCTTTGAGCCAAAAAATAAAAATATTTCTTTCAAATACCCCTAATGAGGATTATCGATAATTTAAAGTTCAGTCTAAGGTTTTGATAGAAGAAAAAGCTCCTAGTGCATCAAAAAAGGAGTACCATCAGAAGTTCTCAAAAGCCTAAAGAAAAATGCTTGTCGGACAAGAAGTACATCGAAAACTTCTCAAGAAGAGGAAAAATATGAAAAAGGAAAAAGGAAAGAAAAAAGATTGAAAAATGAAAAGGAAAGAAAAGAGAAAAAGGAAAAAGAAAGTAAAAAAAGGATGTTCTCAAAAGTTCATCAAGTAGGGAGCACAACAAATGCTCTCTAGTGAGAAAGAAAATAGAGAAAAAGTACGTTATATAAAAAGCTCAAGGAGGATGACCTTGGTTGATTACAATATTTGGTTGATGATTCTCGTTTAAATATAAAACCCCAAAATAATTTTTGAGCCTTTGTATCCTTTCTTCATAACCCTTTTTACCCCTGACCACGTTACAAGCCCAATAAAGACCATATTGATTGTTGAACGATTGCAATGATTTTCATAAGGATTAACTTGGTAACAGAACGGGAGACTAATAATACGTGTCAAGAAAAAAAGGAAAAAAAGAAAAAGAAAAAGAAAATCAGAATGCCTCTGTTAGACTAAAGCTTCACCAATTTACAAGTCAGTTGAGGATAAAGCATCACTTGGGGCAGTCCGGCTTCTTTCATACCCTTGCTACTCATTCCTACCTTATAGAAATAGCCAATCCTTCGTAACCCTTGTACATAGAAACTGGGGCAACCTGATTTCATTTGCACCCTCACTATCAAATGTTTACCTTACAATTCATCCTTCCTACATACCTCATTATAACCTTTGCCCACATAAACTGGGGCAATTTGAATGAGATTTCCCTATAAAGTCATTTCCTTGTTAGAAACAGTTGTGTTTTCATTCAAATCTAAAGTCTGATCTACCAAAACTGGGGCAGCCCTGTCAGAAGATTTGCTCCTCAATATCTTTCAAATACCTCAAACTCTTTACACACTTACCCTTCGCCTGAGGGTTCAAGCATACATCAAAGTTGTGTTTCTAAACAGAAAGCTAGTGATTATCTTTGAGGGCATGTGCTTCAAATTTATGAGATTTTTGAGAAAAGTTAGCATCCAATGAATTCAATCTTACAAGGAACACCTAATTCTACATTGAAAACCGTTTGGGTGAAAGGAAAAATCATTTTCGTGTATATTTTTGGAAAAAATCAAAGAAAACTATTTTGTACATACTTTTGAAAAAAAAAATCAAACAAAAACCTTTGTACATATTTTCACTTTGAAGTTTGTACATATTCTGGAGAGTTTTTTAAACTCCTTGCACATACACATTTAAACAAATAAAAAATCGTTGAAAAATCCTTTTAAAGGTACAAAAAATAAAAAATAAAAAAATATATATCTTTGTACATATTTTTTGAATAAACATTGGAAGAAATCATTGAAAAATATTCCTTTGTACACAAAGTTTGAAACATTTGAAATCCATTGAAAATAGCTTTTGAACATACCTTCTCGTTTGAAAAATTTGTACATATCTTTTTGAAACATTGTCTTTGTAAAATTCACTGAAAAGATTACCATTTGTAAAAACATTAAAAACTTTATACATATACTAGCACTGAAAATGAAAAAATAAAAAAAAAATCAAATTTCATGCATTTAAGAGGGGGTGAATTGAACTATAAAAACTTTTCTAAAACTTTTCACAAATACTGGAACGTATGAAAGATTGAATGAAAATTCTTTATCAATTCACTGATCAATGGAATTCAAAATAACACAGTAAGAATCAGTATGTCAAAGAACTAATTCAATCAATTATAAAGATTTATCAGAAACTGAAACAGCACAATATAATTCACTGAAGTCATAGATTCTTGATATCCATTTCAGTGCTCTTAAACAAGCAGTTATCGTAGTTGATCAAAATACTATCAGAACCACAAGCAGAAGCAATTTAGTTAAGATGTATATCAAAACGACGCAGAAAGAATCAGATAATGAACACTCCAAGAAATTGCAACTTATCTCAAGAAAGAATATTATTCAAATGTTCTTTTAATCAACAATGTTATTAAGAACCAGTTAATGTGTTAATTCGATTAATAACACGATCAGTCAATTAACCAGATGAAATAACAAGTTCAGACACTCACAGATTATCAGTTGAATTATCAATTAGTAAGCACGAAGAACAACTTATTGATCGTGCGTAAATAGAAACTCAAATGTGTTCAAGAAGAGAGAAAGAAAGATAAAAAAACACAAGGTTTTATCCTGGTTCATCCTTCCACAATGGCTATGTCCAGTCCTTTGCAAACTAGCAAAGATTTCCACTAAAAATATCACCAATATCAGTTTTACAAGATACAATACTGATCCCGTAATACACACTACTCCCCGCAGAAACCACACACCGCTGAACCTTATAGTAGGTGTTAAACCAATGCAGAAACCTCTGCAAACAACTAGTTACAATTACAATCCTCTGTAACTTGTAACCTTCAGTTCTAGTACAAGAAATGTATCAAGAATACAAACAATACACAATAATTCCACTCAACAAATCATACAATGTATTAAGAACAGAGTAGAACACTTAGCTCTAATTCAATATCACAGTTTGCAGTAGATCAATTCAACAGTACAGCTCCATGATTAGTTTTCTCATTGAAAATCAATTGCTCAACTCGATCACAAAGTTTGCGCGCGTTTTTCTCTCAAGGATTCTACAAAAAATTTGTTCAATATGATTTCTGTACTTGTTGTTATGTGAAAAACAAGTGTATGTCCCTTTATATAGAAAAACTGTTATTTTTTATCGTTAAGACTTCAATCGATTGAGTCACCATTCAATCAATTGACAACATCCTGTGACTTAACAGAAAATTCATCAGGTTCAGATTCTGAAAACAATTTACTCATTACCTTTCTAAATTTGATCAACAAAATCTGATTTGCTTTATTCTTAAAATCTTTTGAAAAATATTATTAAGCAACTTTATTTTTGGAGCTTACATTTGAATAATCAATCATGCAATCAAATGATTTTAAATCAGAGACACAACTCACAACCATACACCCTGCCTAGTCTAAGACCAATACTCTATCAAGCTCTTCAAGTATACATGCACTTCATATTATAGCTGGGATCCATTATAGACTTCTCTCTTGTGTTGATTTCATCAAATCATATCTAGCAGCTACTGGTGCTAACAATCTCCCCCAATTTGATGAAAGCAAACACGTGTGTTGAGTTACAATGTTTCAACCTATAACAACTGAACTCTAGAACTGTTGATTAGAAATCTATGAATTCAACAAGTTCAGAGAAACACTTAAAATCAACTGATTAAACTGAAATAATTAGATATAACTCATTTATCAATCTCAAACTAGTTCAGATCAGTATTTCCTACAATCATGCCATTGCTCCCCCATACTCCATTGTCTCCCCCATTCTCCATTGCCTCGGTAATGATATTAAAGAAAGGTAATGAAATAGTATTAGAAATAGAACAATTTAAAACATAAAAACATCTTAGTTCATATTCCATTCCATAATATATCCGGGCAGCAAATAAGAGTGAATTAATCAGCCAATTTTTTACATCAACTAACTGAACAGACGACAAATTACACAAACAATAAAGAAATATAAATCATTAGAAATCATCAGAGCTGAACTAGTTAAACCAGCAACAAGGGTAGCAGCAGCAGATAAAATAGAAATAAAACAACCAAACTAAACCAACCAACAATATACTAGACCAAGCAACAACTAGACCAACTAAACACACACTAGATCAAACCTACTACTTACTTCTCCCCATTACATTCATCAAAGTGAGGGGAAGAAACTAGCAAATATGCATTAACAGGCTCAATCATTTGAATTAAAGAACATGTGGCCAAGTTTGTTTTGAACATCTCCCCCTCTATGTCCTGGAATCTGGTTTCACAATATTGGTGATGGGTACGGCCTTCTTCTTGCATAGTGTGTAGTTGATTCATCATCCTTTCCTCAAAACCCACAAAATATTGTTCATAACCCACATAACAAGTTGTGTTCACTACATCTTCCCAGAAGTACTTTGGCAATTCAGTCTCATTCAACATCGTTCTAGCAAGCTCCTTCAAGGACCGATTCTTCCTTTCTACTACTCCATTTTGTTGTGGAGTCCTTGGTGCTGAGAAGTTATGTTTGATTCCATATTTGCTGCAGAACTTATCAAACTTCTCATTCTGGAATTCTCTCCCATGGTCCGATTTAATGGAAGAAATGTTGCAGTTCTTCTCATTTTAGATAACGTTGGCAAATCTCTTAAAAACATGATAAGTCTCATCTTTGGAAGTAATGAATAATGTCCATGTAAAGCAAGAATAATCATCAACTATAACTAAACCATAATAGTTGCCTCCCAAACTCATAGTTCTAGAGGGACTGAATAAATCTATATGAAGCAACTCAAGTGGTCTTGAAGTTGAAATCACATTCAATGGTTTAAAAGTGCTTTTTGCTTGTTTGCCCTTTTTGCATGCTTCACATAGTCTATCCCTTTCAAATTTGAGTTTAGGTAGACCAACAACTAGCTCTTTTGATGCAATCCTATTGAGATGATGCATATGAATATAAGCTAATCTTCTATGCCACAACCAAGATTCATCATTCCTAGTGAGCAAGCAATTCATGCTAGATGTTATGCAAGAAAACTTAAGCATATATACATTATTTACCCTTTTACCTACTAGGATAGTTTCATTGGATTATGAATCTATTATGATGCAAATATTAGGCTCAAAAGTGATCTTGTACCCCTTGCCACACATTTGACTAATGTTGAGCAAGCTGTGCTTTAATCCATCCACTAAGAGTACATCTTTGATGATCACTTTGTCATCTCCTCCAATGTCACCAACGCCAAGTATCCTCCCACGATTGTTATCTCCTTAGGTGACAATTCCAACATGTTTCAGTTTCTAATTAATTAATTGAGAAGCGTCCCCAGTCATGTGTTTGGAACATCCACTGTCCAAGTACCACAGTAGTTTATTGGATGCCAAACAGATCTGTAAAATAGATTACAATTGAGGCATTGGTACCCTGTAAAATTTGGTCCACCTAACTAGTCCTTTCGGAACATCAAATTTCCTAATTTTACAGTTCTTCACAGAGTGGCCTTTTCTCATACAATAGAAGCAAGTCATTGGATGTGAAATTTGTTGATCATTTTTAAAAAAACTACTATACTTCTTTTGTTATCTTTGAAAATTGGGTTGATATCCAATGTCAGCTTTTTCAAAAACACAGTTTTGAGATCCCAAAATGACATTTAGATTTGTTGTACCCATTGAAAGCTTGGAAGCAATAGTTATTACGTAATTGACCTTTTTCTGTAAAACTTCACAATTTTCACAATTAACTGGCTTGCTGGAGTCAATATCACTGGAAGCTTTGTAAATAATTTCCAAATGATCAAAATCAGTTTTTAGTTGTAAAACTTCATCTTCCAGCTCTTTGACTCTACCTTCCAACCAATTGTTCAAACCTTTCAATCTATTGTTGGATAAGGCTAATTTGTTGGCTTCCTCATGAGTCTCATGGAAAGCATGAAGTAATGAATTGTAATTAGCACTTTTGAAAGAAGCACTAGAATTTTCACTGCTAACCTCAAAATTTTCTCCAACCATTAAACACAGTTGGCTTCAACATCTTCTTGTGATGAGCTGTTGGAGGTGGAAGCATTATCCTCCTAAGCAATGTATGTTTTTCATCCTTTTCCAGCTTTGTGATCCTTTTTCTCATTTGTCTTTTCCTTGCTGACCGGACTTGGGCAATCCATCTTCATGTGACCCTGCTTACCACATCCAAAGTAGGTGAGTTTAGGTAGATTAGGATTAGATTTTTTATTGCGCCTTTTACTTTTCTGATTTTTCATCTAGCCCTTCATTATGATGAATTTATGAAATTTCTTTGTCAGTAAATTGAGGTTTTCAGTATCAGTGCACTCATCAGAACTCTCTTCACTGGACTTAATATCTGTAGCTTTTGTTTGAGTGCACAACTTCTGGACTTCTTCTCAACAGATTCCATTTCTTTCAACCTTGTCATCTCAAGCTCATGTTCTCTCAACTTGCCAAACAGTACTGCTGTAGTGAGAGTTATTAAGTCTCTAGTCTCAGATATTGCAGTCACTTTAGGCTGCCAAATTCTGTCCTAGCATTTAAGGATCTTGATATTCAGCTCTTCCTTATCAAATTGTTTTCCTAGTCCAATTAGATGATTGATTATATGAGTGAACCATTTCTGGACATCCGTTATAGTCTCTCCTGGTTGCATTTTGAACGACTCATACTCCTGAATGAGTGCATGTTTCCTTGCTCTCTTTACATCATTTGTCCCTTCATGGGTAACTTCCAGTATGTCCCACGTCTCCTTTTCAGAGCTGTATTGGGATACCCTGAAGAACTCATTAAGATTCAAGGCAGATGTAATTATGTTCTTTGCAACATAGTTGTACTGAACATGTTTATTTTCAGCTTCACACAATCCTCAAATGATTTTACAAACACACCATTCACAACATTCATAGGAACATAGGGACCATTTACTATGGCATTCCAAATACCATGATCAATAGTTTCAATAAAGATCTTCATTCTCACTTTTTAAAATTGGTAATTAATTCTAGAAAACATTGGTAGCCTGTGTATTGCAGCTCCCTCAGCAAAACACAGTTTGTTCTCAACCATGGATCGGAAAACTTGACTAGGATACAAGTCCTAGCTCTGATGCAAATTGTAGAAAATAGGTTTAGGCTGAGTTCAAGAGGGGGGTAAATTGAACAATTAAAACTTTTCAAAAACTTTTCGCAAATACTCGAAAGTATGAAAGATTGAATGAAAATTCTTTATCAATTCATTCATCAATCGAATTCAGAATTACACAGCAAGAATCAGTATGTCAAAGTACTAAATCAATCAATTATAAAGATTTATCAAAAACAGAAATAGCAAAATACAATTCAATGAAGTCACAGATTCTTGATATCTAGTTCAATGCTCTTAAACAAGAAGTTACCGCAATTGATCAAAATACTATCAGAACCGCAAGTAGAAGCAGTTTACTTAGTTAAGATGTATATCAGAACAACGCAAAAACAATCAGATAATAAACACTCCAAGAAATTGCAACTTATCTCAAGAAAGAATATTATTCAAATGTTCTTTTAATCAACAATGTTATTAGGAACCAGTTAATATGTTAATTCAATTAATAACACGATTAGTCAATTAACCAGATGAAATAACAAGTTTAGACACTCATAGATTATCAGTTGAATTATCAAACAGGAAGCACGAAGAACAACTTATTGATCGTGCGTAAACAAAAACTCAAATGTGTTAAAAAAGAGAGAAAGAAATGTCAAGAACTCAAGGTTTTATCCTGGTTCACCCTTCCTCAATAGCTACGTCCAGTCCTTTGCAAACTAGCAAAGATTTCCACTAAAAAGATCACCAAGATCAGTTTTACAAGATACAATAATGCTCTCCACAATACACACTGCTCCCCGCAGAAACAACACATAACTGAACCCTACAGTAGGTGTTAAACCAATGCAGAAACCTCTGCAAACAACTAGTTACAATTACAATCCTCTATAACTTGTAACCTTCAGTTCCAATACAAGAAATGTATCAAGAATACAAACAATACACAGTAATTCCACTCAACAGATTATACAATGTATTAAGAATAGAGTGGAACACTTAGCTCTGATTCAATATCATAGTTTGTAGTAGATCAATTCAACAGTAAAGCTCCAAGATTAGTTTTCTTGTTGAAAATCAATTGCTCAATTCGATTACAAAGTTTGTGTGCATTTTGCTCTCAAGGATTTTACAAAATATTAGCTCAATATGATTTTTGTACTTGTTTTCTGTGAAAAACAAGTGTATGTCCCATTATATAGAAAAGCTGTTATTTTTTACTGCTAAGACTTCAATCAATTGAGTCACCATTCAATCAATTGACAACATCCTGTGACTTAACAGAAAATTCATCAGGTTTAGATTCTGAAAACAATTTAGTGATTACCTTTCTGAATTTGATCAACAAAATCTGATTTGCTTTATTTTTAAAACCTTTTGAGAAATATTATTAAGCAACCTTATTTTTGGAGCTTACTTTTGAATAATCAATCATGCAATCATATGATTTTAAATCAGAGACACAACTCACAACTACACACCCTGCCTAATCTAGGACCAATACTCTATCAAGCTCTTCAAGTATACACGCACTTCATGTTGTAGCTAGGATCCATTGTAGACTTCACTCTTGTGTTGACTTCATCAAATCATATCCAGCAGCTACTGGTGCTAACAATATATGCATTCTTCAAAAATAACAAAACAAAAGAAAATCAAGTTTTATGCATTCATGTATGCATCCTTCAAAAAAGAATAAAATAAAAAAGACAAAGAGAGTTCATGCATTTATAAATGCACTTTTCAAAAAGAACAGAAAATCAAATTTCATGCACTCAAACATGTTTTTGCATTCAAATGAAAAATTCACATTCATGCAAAGTTTCATGCATACATAAATGCATTCTTCAAATAATACAAAAAAAAAACCAAATTTTATATATTCAAACATGCATTTTCATTCAAATTAAAAATTCAAATTCAATAAAAAATTCCATGCATTCATAAATGCATCATTCAAAAAAAGAATAAAAAATCAATTTTTTATTCAATCAAAAATAGATTTCATGCATTCATAAATGCATCAAGCAAAAAATCAAATTTCATGCATTCTTATATGCTTTTCTCAAAAAGAACAAAATAAAAAATTCAATGAAATTTCATGCATTTTAACATGCATTCTTCAAAAAAAGAAATCAATCAAAATTCATGTATTTATAAATACATTCTTCAGAAAGAATGGACCAAAAAATTTCATACATTGTCATGTATCTAACATACATCTTTCAACAAGGAAAATTCAAACTTCATGCAAATCAACACGATATATTATTAGAGAAATGACTTAATGTTGTATCTCCATATTTTACAACACGGTTGTATAATCTCAGTGACATTGTCCAAAAATCAATCTTCACGACCCTCTCGTCTCAGTACAAGGTCAAAATAAAGGACAACTGTAGAAAATGGGTTTAGGTTGAGTTCAAGAGGGGGGTGAATTGAACTATTGAAAACTTTTCGCAAATACTGGAAAGTATAAAAGATTCGAATGAAGGTTCTTTATTAATTCACTCATCAATGAAATTCATAATTACACTACAAGAATCAGGATGTCAAGAAACAAATCCAATCAATTACACATATTTATTATGAACTGAAGCAGCACAATACACAATACTGAAGTCTTAGAATCTTGAAATCAAGTTCAGTGAACTAAGACAAGTAGTTACTGCAGTTGATCAAGATAATATCAGAACCACAAGCAGAAGCAATTTACTTATTTACAATGAATAACAAAATCAACTCAGAAATAATTAGATAAAGAACACTCCAAGAAATCACAATTTATTTCAAGAAGGAATGTGGTCCAAATGTTCTTTTGTTTGATAATGTTTTATGAACCAATTAAAGTGTTAATTCAATTATTAATACAATCAGTCAATTAACTAGATGGAGTAACAAGTTCAAACAAACAAAGATTATCAGTTGAATTAACAAACAATAGTCGCAAGAACAACTTATTGATCGAGTGAAAACAAAAAACCAAATACGTTCAATAGAGAGAAAGAAAGATCAAGAACATAAGATTTTATCCTGGTTCACCCTTCCTCAAGGGCTACGTCCAATCCTTTACAAACTAGCAAAGATTTCCACTAAAAGATTGCCAAGATCAGTTTTACACAATACAATACTGCTTCCCGCAGCACACACACTACTGCACCTACAATAGGTGTAGAACCAATGCAGAAAACCTCTACAAACATGTTACAATTACAAACCTCTTTAACTTGCAACCTTCAGTTCCAGTACAAGAAATGTATCAAGAATATAGTCAATACACAATAATTTCACTCAACAAATTATACAAAAGTATTAAGATCAGAGTGGAACACTTAGCTCTGATTCAATATCACAGTTTGCAGTAGATCAATTCAACAATAAAGCTCCAAGAATAGTTTTCTTGTTGAAAAACAATTGCTCAGTTGATTACAAGGTTTGCGCACGTTTTTCTCTCAAGAGATTCAGAAAATTCGATAAATATGGTGTATGTACTTGTTGTTCTATGAAAAACACATGTATGTCCCTTTATGTAGAAAAAATTGTTATTTTTTACCGTTAAGGCTTCAATCGATTGAGTCACCATTCAATAAATTGACAACAACCTGTTACTTAACAGTAAATATATCAGTTTTAGATTTTGAATATAGTTTACTGATTATTTATCTGATTTTGATTAACAAACTCTGATTTGCTTTACTTTTAAAATATTTTGAAAAATATTATTAAGCAAATTTATTTTTGGAGCTTACTTTTGAATAATCAATCATGCAATCATATGGTTTTAAATAAGAAACACAACTCACAACAACACACCCCTCCTAGTCTAGGACCAAACTTTCTCAAACTCTTAAAGTCCTCATGCACTTTATGTTGTAGCTAGGATCCATTGTAGACTTCACTCTTGTGTTATTTTTATCAAATCATTTCCAACAGCTACTGGTGCTAACAATCTCCCCCAATTTGATGAAAGCAAACACGTGTGTGTTGAGTTGCAATGTTTCAACCTATAACAACTGAACTCTAGAGTTGATTAGAAATCTGTGAATTTAACAGGTTCAAAGAAACACTTAAAATCAACTGATTGAACTGAAACAATTAAATATAACTCCTTTATCAATCTAAAAACCAGTTCAGATCAGTATTTTCTACAATCATGCCACTACTCCCCCATACTCTATTGTCTCCCCCATTCTCCATTGCCTCGATTATGATATTAAAGAAAGGAAACGAAATAGTATTAGAACTAGTACAATTTAGAACATAAACATATGACTTCATATCCATTTCATAATATATCCAGGCGGCAGATAAGAGTGACTTAATCAGCCAGATTTTTACATCAACTAACTGGACAAACAACAGATTACACAAACGATAAAGAAGCAGAAATTATCAGAGCTGAACTAGTTAAACCAGCAACAAGGGTAGCATCAATCGATAAAGCAGAAATAAAAACAACCAACAACATGCTAAACCAACCAACAACTTGCCTAACACACCAACTAGACCAACTAAACACACACCAGGCCAGACCTAATACTTACTTCTCCCACATTGCATTCATCAAAGTAAGAGGAAGAACCTAGCAAATATGCAATAAGAGGTTCAGTCGTCTGGATTAAAGAACATGTGGCTAGGTTTATTCTGAACATCTCCCACCATGTTCTCAATGTCCTGGAATCTGGTCTCATTATATTGGTGATGGGTGCGTCCTTCTTCTTGCATAATATGTGGTTGATTCATCATCCTTTCCTCAAAACCCATAAAATATTGTCCATAATCATTTTGTGGAGTGTCTGCCATGAGTTCATCAGCATTATCATCTTCCTCATCCTCATTATCTTCTTCTTCTTCAGCTTTAGCAGGTTGCACATTTGAGCTATCATAGTCAGCTTTGCATATCCATTTCTCATCATTCACCTTGATGAGTCCTATTTTACTGAGTGTTGCTGCTGTAACTTCATTATGCACCTTTATCGTCTCTATTACTTCTCCTTCAGTATCAATTTCGAAGTATTAACTATGAGATGAGGACAACATATCGAATTCTGTATTCCACCTTCTTTCTGATCTTAATAATGTACTCCTTAATAACATTCACCCAATTAACTTTAATTCTCCCCATAAGGCAATACATCAACATTAGATCCTCCTCGGTCAGCACTGCATGGTTAAAACCTCGTGGTGTCAACAACCAAATGACAATGAAGGCCAGGATTCTAGGCATAACAGCCAGCCCACCAACTGAGTAACTCTTGGACTCAATTTGTTGATTTCTCAGACACATTCTAAAAAATTATGGTTTGTTGAACCCTTCCAACTCAGTTGCATGGTTCCTCCCAACTGATATTCCATCATTGTGTAGTCCAGTGACAATTAGCCAGACTTCATCGTTGATGCACATATCCACTCCCTTGACTTGAGAGTAAATTCCATCATCATCATACCACAGATTGGTGAGAAATACCTTGACCAGATCAGGATAAACAATGCCTGGCAGTCTAACAAATTTGTCCAGTTTCTGAAATCTCAGAATCTCCCTTACTTCATCAAGGTTATGCTCCTTCAACCAAAGCATCCTAATAACCTTAGGTGTTATAATCACCTTTCTGCTGTATTCTCTGTGGAATTCTTGACTGCTCTCTCGGTTCCAAGCAAACCAACTATCAAGATAGTCAATATCAATGATATTAGTAGGTTCTACATTATTCACACAAGCTCTCTTGACGCGTTGTTTAGGAGTAGAGGAAGAGGTCATTTTTAGTGGTTTTAGAGAAGGCACAATCTATGCAATATGCGCTCTAGGATGAAGAAAATGGGATGAAGTGTGTGATCAAGTGTTCTATGCTAGTGCTATTTATAATGCATGTTGTCACACATGAGATGAATTTGAAAATTCAAATTCAATCTGTGTAGTTAATTCACACAATCAGAATATTGAAAGACAACACATAACGATCTTTTCAGTTCAGATTTTTCATGCAGTAAAATGTGCTAGAATTTACTTAACTTCAGAATCTGTTGCAGCTTTTGACTTGTTGACTTCCAATGAGTCTGTGATAGGTGGCGCTGAGTTGTTTATCACTCTTTACATGTATTCTGGATTCATTGCCAGCTCAGCCCGATCAAGGATTTTTGACTTGTCTTGGAATTTTCAGCAGAATCTTTAAATTTCTCATATAGGAAACGTCTTCTAACAGCTTATTAACTATAGGTCCTTTCGTTTCCCTTCACAGTTTTCTCTCGCCCCAATCAATTAATCAACAATTAAATCAGATAAGATTTTTCGCATTAATTATAGTGGGTTCAGAGAAATTTCAGTAAATGCATTGATGGCACAAATATTGCATAAAATATACTTCAGAATCAATTACCTAAATGACTAATTGATTTAATTAATATTTTTCAAATCAATAAGCCCTAATTCATTTCTAAGAAAATTAAACCTATCTTTACTAAGGGGTTTTGTAAACAGATCAGCTAATTGATTTTTATAATTAACAAACTGAATCATACAATCACCCTTAATTACATGATCTCTAATAAAATGATGACGTATTTCAATGTGCTTAGTTCTAGAATGTTGTATAGGATTCTTTGTTAAATTTATTGCACTGGTATTATCACAAAGTAATGGAATTTTAGACAATTTAAGACCGAAATCACTTAGTTGTTGTTGAATCCATAAACTCTGTGCACAACAGCTTCCAGTTGTAATGTATTCTGCCTTTGGAGTGGATAAAGCAACACAAGCTTGTTTCTTGCTGTGCCAAGAAATTAAGCTGGATCTCAGCAAATGACACGTCCCACTTGTACTTTTTCTATCAATCTTGCAACCTGCAAAATCTGAGTCAGAATAGCCAATTAGATTTAAAGATACCTCACTTGGATACCATAGTCCGACATCGATTGTTCCTTTGAGATACTTTAGTATCCTCTTGGCTGCCATGTAATGTGATTCCTTAGGCTGTGCTTGAAATCTTGCACACAAACATACGCTGAACATAATATCTGGTCTGCTTGAAGTTAGATACAAAAGTGAACCAATGAGACCTCTGAATCTGGTTTGATCATAATCTTTTCCACTTTCATCCGTATCTAGTGAACATCCAGCGGCAATTGGTTACAATTTCCATGTCAAATTTCTTTAATAGTTCTCAACAATATTTAGATTGACAAAGAAATGTGCCATGTTGAAACTGTTTGATTTGTAAGCCAAGAAAGTAATTAAGTTCTCCCATCATTGACGTCTCGAATTCTCCCTACATTGCCTTAACAAACTGTTCACACATAATTTGATTGGTTGATCCAAATATTATATCATCAGCATATACTTGTACAAGGATAATATCATTGCATGCTTTCTTGATGAATAATGTCTTATCTGTTTTTCCTCTTTCATAGCCTTGTGAAAGAAGGAAGTTACTTAACCTTTCATACCACTGACGAGATGCCTGTTTCAATCCATATAATGCTTTCTTCAATTTGAACACATGATCTGGATGCTTGAAATCTTCAAATCTAGGGGGTTTGACTAACATACACCTCTTCATCAATAAATCCATTAGAAATGCACTTTTGACATCCATCTAATGCAGTTTAAATCCATTCATGTAGGCATAAGCTAACAATAATTTCATTGCCTCTAGTCTAGCTACTAATGTGTAGGTTTCTCCGTAATCAATTCCTTCCTCTTGGTTGTAACCTTTTGCAACCAGCCTTGCTTTGTTCCTTACTATGATTCCCTATTCATCTAGTTTATTCTTGAAGACCCACTTAGTTCCAATTACATTCATCTCTTTGGTTCTAGGAACTAGTGTCCAGACCTCATTCCTAGCAAACTGGTTCAGCTATTCATGCATTGCGTTTATCCAATTGTTGTCCTCCAGTGCATCTTCCACTGATTTGGGTTCCACTTGTGACACAAGTGCCATATGTTCACAAAAGTGATTTAATGATCTTCTAGTTGATACTCCTCTCTGAACTTGACCAATAACGTTGTCCAGTGACAAATTCCTGGGCACTCTCCATTCTCTTGGTAGTCCAGAGTTGATTGCTTCTACCAGTTCTGGATTCAGTTGATTGACTTTCTGGTTCAGATGATTGAATTTCTAGAGGTTTATTAGTTTCTTCTGTTTTATTTTCTAGTCCAGTATCAACTTGTTGAAATTTGGAACTTCATCATCTGTACCTGTCTTAGAACTTTCCTGTATATTCTAATTAGTTTCATCAAAAGTAACATGCATGGATTCCTCAACTAGAATAGTTCTCCTATTATATACTCTATATGCATGACCATGTAATAAGTAACCAAGAAAGATACCTTCATCAGCTTTCGAATCAAATTTACCCAAGTTATCCTTACCATTGTTTAAGATAAAACACTTACAGCCAAAAACTCTTAGATGAGATATATTGGGCTTTCTCCCTTTAAACAACTCATAGAGGTCTTCTTCAGTATTGGCCTAATGAACACCCGATTCAGTACATAACAAGTTGTACTTACTGCATCTGCCCAGAAGTATTTTGGCAATCCAGTCTCATTCAGCATTGTTCTTGCAAGTTCCTCTAGAGAATGATTCTTTCTCTCTACAACTCCATTCTGTTGTGGAGTTCTTGGTGTTGAGAAGTTGTGCTTTATTCTAGATTTGTTGCAAAACTTATCAAACCTCTCATTCTGGAACTCTCCCCCATGGTCCGATTTAATGGAAGCAATGTTGTAGTTCTTCTCATTTTGGATAACTTTGGCAAATCTCTTAAAAATATGATAAGTCTCATCTTTGGAAGTAATGAATAATGTCCATGTAAACCTAGAATAATCATCAACAATAACCAAGCCATAATAGTTTCCTCCCAAACTCATAGTTCTAGAGGGATCGAATAAATCTATATGAAGCAGCTCAAGTGGTCTTGAAGTTGAAATCACATTCAGTGGTTTAAAAGTGCTTTTTGTTTATTTGCCTCTTTGGCATACTTCACATAGTCTATCCCTTTCGAATTTGAGCTTAGGTAGACCAACAACAAGCTCTTTTGATGCAACCCTATTGAGATAATGCATATGAATATGAGCTAATCTTCTATGCCACAACAAAGATTCATCATTCCTAGTGATCAAGCAATTCATGCTAGATGTTATGCAAGAGACATTTAGCATATATACATTATTTACCCTTTTACTTACTCGGGCAGTTTCACTGGATTTTGAATCTGTTATAAGGCAAAGATTAGGCTCAAAAGTGATCTTGTATCCTTTGTCACACAGTTGACTGATGCTGAGCAGGTTGTGCTTTAATCCATCCACTAAGAGCACGTCTTTGATGATCACTTTGTCATCTTCTCTAATGTCACCAATTCTAAGAATCCTCCCACGGTTGCTATCTTCATAAGTGACATATCCAACAGGTTTCAGCTTCATATTAGTTCACTGCGAAGCATCACCAGTCATGTGTTTGGAGCATCCATTGTTCAAATACCATAGTAATTTATTAAATGCCAAACAGACCTGTAAAACAGATTAAGTTTGAGGCATTGGTACCCTGTTAAATTTGGGTCCAAAAGTGTTAGTAATGTTTTTAGGCACCCGCCTAACCAGCCCCTTAGGTACATCAAATTTCTTGATTTTACAGCTCTTCACAGAGTAGCCTTTTCTCATACAATAGAAGCAATTCATTGGATTTGAAAATTGTTCATCATTTGTTTTAAAAAAACTATTGTACTTCTTTTGTTTTCTTTGAAATTTGGGTTGATATCAAATGCCAACTTTTTCAAAAACGCAGTTTTGAGATCCCAAGATGACATTCAGATTTATTGTACCCATTGAAAGCCTTGAAGCAGTAGTAATTAAGTAATTGACCTTGTTCTGTAAAACTTCATAGTTTTCACAATTAACTGGCTTGCTGGAGTCAATATCACTAGAAGCTTTGTAAATAATTTCCAAATGATCAAAATCAGTTTTTAGTTGTAAGACTTCATCTTTCAGATCTTTGACTCTGCCTTCCAATCAATTGTTCAGACCCTTTAGTTTATTGTTGGATAAGGCTAATATGTTGGCTTCCTCATGAGTCTCATGAAAAGAATGAAGCAATGAACTGCAATTAGTACTATTAAAAGAAGCACTGTTAAACATAGAACTATAATTTTCACTGCTAACCTCAAAATTTTCTCCAGCCATTAAACATAGATTGGCTTCAGCATCTTCTTGTGATGAGCTGTTGGAGGTGGAAGCATTATCCTCCCAAGCAATGTATGCTTTTCTTCTTTTTCCAGCTTTGTAATCCTTTTTCTCATTTGTCTTTTCCTTGCTGACCAGACTTGGGCAATCCATCTTCATGTGACCTTGCTTACCACATCCAAAGCAGGTTAGTTTAGATAAATTAGGATAAGATTTTTTTTTATTGTACCTTTTGCTTTTCTGATTTTTCATCTTACCCTTCATTCTGATGAATTTGTGAAATTTCTTTGTTAGTAAATTGAAATTTTCAGTATCACTGCACTCATCAAAACTCTCTTCATTGGACTCAATATCTGCAGCTTTTGTTTTGAGTGCAAGGCTTCTGGATTTCTTCTCAACCGATTTCATTTCTTTCAACCTTCCCATCTCGAGCTCATGTTCTCTCAATTTGCCAAACAATGTTATTGTAGGGAGAGTTGTTAAGTCTCTTGTCTCAGATATTGCAGTCACTTTAGGCTGCCAGCTCCTGTCCAAGCATTTAAGGATCTTGATATTCAACTCTTCCTTATCAAATTGTTTTCCCAGTCCAATCAGATGATTGACTATGTGAGTGAACTGTTTCTGGACATCAGCTATAGTCTCTCCTGGTTGCATTCTGAACAACTCATACTCGTGAATGAGTGCACGTTTCCTTGCTCTCTTGACATCATTTGTTCCTTCATGGGTAACTTCCAGTATGTCCCACATCTCTTTTGCAGAACTGCATTGAGACACTCTGAAAAACTCATCAAGATGCAAAGCCGATGTAATTATGTTCTTTGCAACATAATCATACTGAACATATTTATTATCAATTTCAGACATTGCATCAAATGATTTCACAACAGACACAACATTCACATCATGCACAGGAACATAGGGACCATTCACAATTGCATTCCAAATGTCGCAATCAATTGATTCAATAAAGATCTTCATTCTTGCTTTCCAGAATTGGTAATTCACTCGAAAAAACATGGGTGGTCTGTTTATAGAAGCTCCCTCAGCGAAAGGTAGTTTATTCTCAGCCATGGATCATAAAACTTTACTAGGATACAAGTCCTAGCTCTGATGCCAATTGTAGAAAATGGGTTTAAGCTGAGTTCAAGCAGGGAGGGCGAATTGAACTATTGAAAACTTTTCACAAATACTGGAAAGTACAAAAGATTCGAATGAAAGTTCTTTATTAATTCACTGATCAATGAAATTCAGAATTACACTACAAGAATCAGTATGTCAAGAAACAAATCCAATCAATTACACAGATTTATTATGAACTGAAGCAGCACAATACACAATACTGAAGTCTCAAAATCTTGAAATAAAGTTCAGTGAACTAAGACAAGTAGTTACTGCAGTTGATCAAGATAATATCAGAACCACAAGCAAAAGCAATTTACTTAGTTAAAATGAATAACAAAATAAACTCATAAATAATCAGATAAAAAACAATCTTCACCCTCTCGTCTTAGTACATGGTCAAAATGAAGAACAATGACCATCTCGACTCAATACAAGGTCAGTCCAAAAAAAATCAATCTTCACCACCCTCTCGTCTTAGTACAAGGTCAAAATGAAGAACAACGACCCTCTCGTCACAGTACGAGGTCAAAATGTATAACAATGACCCTCTCATCTCAGTACAAGGTCAGTTTAAAAAATCAATCTTCACGACCCTCTCGTCTCAATACAAGGTCAAAATGTAGAATAATGACCCTCTCGTCTTAGTACAAGGCAATTCCATTCAAAATTTACGACCCTCTCGTCTTAGTACAAGGTCAGTTTAAGGTACGTGACCCTCTCGTCTAAGTACAAGGTCTCGGCCTCTATCTATGCATTCATTTTATTGTCTTTTATTTTCAAAACCGAACGAAATTAGTGTTTTTGTCCTTACTTCTCTTTTACTCAGATGATTTGAATTTCAAAAGTTCAGATCATTTGGTAAAATTTAAGTAAGGAGGGGTAGTTGTCAACATCCAAGTTCGTACTAGCAAGTAAAGTTATTTCAAAACAAAAAAGATGAAGAAAATTAAAATTAAAAAAATTATATTTTTAACATTTTTTTAATAAATAAGAATTAAGTTTCATTTTTTGAATAAAGTTTTAAAAAAAATCGTAAAAAAGAAAAGAGTAAAGAAAAAGAACGTTGATAAACTACCGAAAATAATAAAAAAAGAATAAAAAATTTGAAGGAAGCTGGTCTATTAAAAGTGTCTAAAAAGAAAATTGTTATCTCTTCCCATTAAAGTGCTTACATGTTTCTTTTTCTGTCTGCCTTCTCTGACATTAATTATACGAAAATTAATAAAGGTTGGAAATTTGAATAGTTGAGCTGATTACTGCTTTCTTGTTGCTTAGTGATGATTTTTCAGTCTCTCTCAATTAAATGCTAATTATTTTTGTAGCAATTTCTGCATTTTCATTTTTTTGGACTTTTATGCTCACCCTTTTTAGTTTACAGATTACATTTGATTAATGTTCTAGAAATAGTAATTAGAATTTTTTTTACATTGGATGATTTATTTTATTTTTCAAAAATTAAAAAAATATATTTTTAAAAATAATAATAACAATAGTAATATTAAAATTAAAAAAGGGGGATTTAAGTATCTATTCCTATTATTTTGTTATTTAGGTCGTTTTCAATAAAAGTAAAATAAAAAAAAGAATAAAAATTAAAATATTTTTTCAACCTATTAAATGTTACATTACCTCCAATATTCTCCATTTATTCCCTACATTCATTCATATCCCAAAATTTTTTACTTTGATTATATGTATGGGGGTTATTGTAATACCCTAGAAAATAGTTATAGCATAAAAAACTAACCTAGAGTTAGTTTTAGAGATAAATAAGATAACACCTGAATATTTTTTTAATAAAAAAAAGAAAAGTTGTTTAAATAAATAGAAATTAGTTATTCAAATTTTATTTTTATAATAACCACCAATTATCTCTAAGATATTTTGTTTATAAAAACTACCAACTCTCTCTTTCTTTAAGAAGATATACAGTTTCATGCTTATGAAAACCACGATCTCTCCAGAACAATTTCTCTTTAAAGTTTTCTACCTTCTCTCTAGATTTGTGATCTCATATGTTATCAAATTGAGAATTAGAGGACACCCCTAGATTCCTAGCATTGAGTAGATCAAGAGTATCCGATCAGATTTTTGAACAGAGTTAGGTTGCCTGTGATTTTAGGATTTTTTAGTATCTCTACTCTATAGAGGTAAGGGAAGCTAGTTTGATTATTTTTCATAAATATTGTAATTATTTGTTTATTAATGAATTGGATGAATGTTTATGTATTGTACGATGTGGTGTGTGATATAGACATAGTATCTTCAGAAAAGGAGATACTCGTGTTGAGATTATTAGGATGTGCATTGTTTGGGGATTCTAAGGAGGTATCCTAACTCTACTAGTACATTGGATTCACATAGATGAAGATTACTAGTTAGTGAAGAGTCAAAGCAGGTTCATATGATCATGTCCGAGATTTAAAATATGAGCCCGATCGGAATAGGACATATAGATTAACCCTATGCATATGGGATCCGAGGTTTGAAATATGAGCCTAATCGGAATAGATTGTACCCGAGGTTTGAAATATGAGTCTAATCGAAACAGATGGTTGGTATATAACAGGTGCACACCTCTAAATCTAACTCAATGCACGAGTCTTTCGGAAGTAGAGAGTCAAGTGGTTTTATATGTGAGATGAATTATAAAAGTTTGAATTGTTGTTGTTTGATTGAGATATAAATTTAATTTATGAGAATCTATTTTTTAAAACTATCTAGCTTACCCTTACTTTTGTGTGAGTCCCAAGTGAATTGTAGGAGAAGCTTTATTTTATTTTATTTATTTTATTTGTAATTTTACGAAGATGTTTTTACTAAATCTTATTTGGAGAAGTATATTTTGAAATATATGATGAATATATGGATTTTTACATTCAAGTTTATTATATAATTTTTTATGCAATAAAGTTTCTATTATATGAAAAGTATGGGATGTTACATTTGGTATCAGAGCAGTTCACCCTTAGGATGACCTGAGGGTAGCGGGTTTATTGTGTTTCTTCTGGGTGTAGATTTTCGAAATTTAGTTTTACGAAATAGGCAAAATGTTCCTAGTTGGATGTTTAAGCATGATCTTTGAAATTTTGATTTGTATTTGAGTTGAGTTGATTGTGATGAATGAGAATGAAATTATTAAGAAAGAAAATAATCTTAATGAAGTGGTGAGGGTGCACACTCATGATTTAGTTAAGATATATTTTCCTCTTAATGTTTCGTGTTTAGAGTATTTTTAAAAATTTATATTTTGATTGATTAATTATATTTTATGTGAAATTTGATGTTAGATATAATTTCTAGTGTAATGTATAATGTTTTTTTTTGTTATGTTAGGTATTTAATGTAATTAATAGACACAACTTTTAGGATTTTTTTTTTAAGTTGTTGTTTGTTATATTATATGATTTTTGTGTGATATGCCAAGTTTAGTGGTTCAACTTTGGAGATGGAGAAAAATCATTATAGAAACCAATCTTTATTTCTTTCCTAGTATACCAATTTTCGAGGACGAAAATTTTTGTTGTTGGGAAGAATGTAATACCCTAGAAAATAGCTATAGAATAAAAAACTAACCTAGAATTAGTTTTAGAGATAAATAAGATAACACCTGAATATTTTTTAAACAAAAAAAAGAAAGTTGTTTAAATAAATAGAAATTAGTTATTCAGATTTTATTTTTATAATAACCACTAATTATCTCTAAGAAGATATTTTGTTTATAAAAACTATCAACTCTCTCTCTTTCTTTAAGAAGATATACAGTTTCATTCTTATGAAAACCACCATCTCTCTAGAACAATTTCTCTTTAAAGTTTTCTACCTTCTCTCTAGATTTGTTATCATGTTATCAGATTGAAAATCAGAGGACACCCCAAGATTCCTAGCATTGAGTATATCAAGAGTGTCCGATCAGATTCTTGAACAGAGTTAGGTGCTTGGGATTTTAGGGTTTTTGAGTATCTCTACTTTATGGAGGTAAGGGAAGCTATTTTGATTGTTTTTCATAAATATTGTAATCATTTGTTTATTAATGACTTGGATGAATGTTTACATACTGTATGATCTAGTATCAATGTTTATGAATGATGTGGCGTGTGATCGAGACACAGTATCTTCAGGAAAGGGGATCCCCGTGTTGAGATTATTAGGATGTGCATTGATTGGGGATTCTAAGGAGGCATCCTGACTCTACTGGTACATTGGATTCACATAAATGAAGATTATTAGTTAGTGAAGAGTCGAAGGAGGTTCATATGGTCCTGTCCGAGGTTTGAAATATGAGCTCGATCAGAATAGGACATATGGATTAACCCTGTGCATATGGGATATGAGATTTGAAATATAAGCCCAATCGAAATAGACTGTATCCGAGGTTTGAAATATGAGCCCGATTAGAATAGATGGTTGGTATATGACAGGTGCACACCTCTGGTCTAACTCAATGCACGAGTCTTTCGAATGTAGAGAGTTCAATGTCTATGTGTGTGAGATAAATTATGAAAATTTGAATTTGTTAGTACTCTCACAATACTAAAGGATTTCATGAAGCCAAGCAAGCCAAAGCAAGCAAGAAGATGGAAGTGTGTCTTAGGTTTTGTCTTAGTGTGAGTGAGTGTGATTGACTGTGAAAGAAAACCTATGCACATCTGAGGAGAAATTCACTAGCACATGGTCCAAAATGATTAAATCAAACCATAAAGTATAAGGTATAACTTTGGTTAAAAAAGTTTTGGAAAATAAGGTACTGGACAAATATAAGCTGATTTGAGGTTTAGTAGAATCAATTTATTCGTGTTTGGACAGATCTGAATTAACTATTTTTTAAAATCTAGTTTGGGTTCTTCTCTTATAAATACAGTGGGTTTTCAAGTGTGAAAAAGAGAGATATACGAAACAAGAATACAATCTTTAAGCATCACTTGTGAGAACCACTGTGAGAGAATCGTTTTGAGAAAGACTAGAGTCTTTCTAAATCTTTTTTGAAAGGGGGCTTTTACTTGAAGAATCAATTATGAACTAAGTAGTGTGCTATTGGATTTCTTCAAGATTGTGTACAAGCCTTTCTTTCTGCACTAATCAGGGAGTTATTCTCAACCTTTCTTGAACCTGTATGATTCAAGATTTGTGTTGTGTTCATTGTAATTCTATGAAATTCTTGAACAATTATAATGGTTTTGGGCTATAGGAGTTAGCCTTGGGTTTCTGCTGAATTGATTGGGAGTTGTGGGCAGTAGTGGATCAATTTAGCAGGTTTCTTGATTCGTACAGGGAGTAGGAATTGGTTGATTGATTATATGTGAACAACTAATTGATTTAGTGGAACTTTCTTTGTGTGTGGTGCAACGAAGACTGGACGTAGCCCTTGAGGAAGGGTGAACTTGTAAAAATTGATTGTCTCTTCTTCTTAACCCTTCTCTCACAATATTAATTTATTCTTGAATTGTCAACTGAAATTAATTGGAAATTGATTTGGTTCTGGTTAAGTTGCTGAAAAAATTTGATAATCTGCAATATTTCATATCTAGTTTTAATTCTAAATAAATCTTATCTGGAAGTTGTTTTGTACTGGTTGATATCCTGTTTCTGCATACTTGAGGTTTTATTATTGTGGTGTGGTTCTTGATAATTTTTACTACAAGATTGCATTATGTTCACTGTGTGCATCATCAAACCTTGCTTTGAAGTCCTGTAATTGATTCTTGTGTATTGGTGCATATATGATTAATTTATTTACTGAAAGTTTCTTGTACAATTTGTTTTGCAAAGGTCCTTTAATTGAAATTGTCTTTAATCAAATCTGATTTAATATCAATTTTCTGCATAATCTGATAATTTGGATTTGTTGCTGGATTGTAGGATTCTATTATAATACCTTGGCTGAATTTCTATCATAGTTAATTTTGTGTTTCATATTTTTTTGATCAAAACTGCATCCATCTTATTTCTGTTATTTTAGAAATTGATTGCGTTAAATTGTGATTGTAATTCATTCTGTTTGTCTTTTACTCAGCATCTAATATAAATCAATTCATTTGAACTTGAAGCCAATTTATTTTCTGCTGAACCTTATATTCTTGATCACTGAGTTTCACTAAAGATTTTCTAATTGTGAAAACTATTTTCTGAGAATAAAATTGTAAAAATCTTTTAAAGTTCAATTTACACCCCCTTCTTGAACTCAGCCAAATACGTTTTCAATTGGTATCAAGAGCTAAGTCTTGAAAGTTATTCAAGTTTTTAATCCTATGGCTGAGGGAAAGTTACCTTTTGGTGAGGGTGCTTCTATTAATACACCTCCTTTGTTCAGTGGTGTTAACTATCAGTTTTGGAAAATTCGAACGAAAATCTTTATTGAATCTCTTGATAGAGGTATTTGGGATGCAACTATAAATAGCTAAGCAAATTATTGATGGTGTTGTTGTTGCCAAGCCCTGGTCTGAGTGAAGTGCAGAAGAGAGTAGGAGAGCTCAGTTTGACTGCATAGTAAAGAACATTGTAACCTCTACTTTAAATGTAGATGAGTTTTTCAGGGTTTCACAGTGCTCTTCAGCCAAAGAAATGTGGGATGTCCTAGAAGTGACTCATGAAGGAACAAGTGATGTCAAGAGGGCAAGGAAGCATGCGTTAATTCAAGAGTATGAGCTATTTCGCATGCAGGCTGGAGAATCAATTGCAGAAGTCTAGAAAAGGTTCACACACATAGTGAATAATCTCATTGGACTTGGCAAGACCGTTGACAAAGAGTAGCTCAACATCAAAGTGCTGAAGTGTTTGGACAGATCTTGGTAGCCCAAGGTCACTGCAATTTCAGAGACAAGGGATCTTACTACTTTGAGCACAGCTGCATTATTTGGAAAACTCAAGGAGCATGAGATTGAGATGAATTGGCTCAAGGTGCAGGAAAATGGAGAGAGAAAGGCTAGGAGCATAGCTCTCAAAATTGCAGCACTTGTAGAAGATAGTGAAGTAGATTCAAGCTGTGACAGTGAAGTTGAAACTCTGAATTTGCTCACGAGAAAGTTTACCAAGTTCCTAAGGAAGAGAGGAAAAGAGAAAAATCAGCAAACTAAGAGGTACATAAAGAAAACTTATTTAAATTCTACTAACCTCACTTGTTTCGGATGTGGACAGTAGGGACACATCAAGGCTGAATATCCAAATTTGAATAACAAAGAAAAGACTACTGAAAAGAAAAAATTCAGCAAGAGCAATAAGGGAAAATGAACATACATAGCTTGGGATGAAAATGATTCAACAACTAGCTGCTCATCAAAGAAAGAAGAAGAAATCAATTTATGCCTAATGAGAAAAGAGGAGTCAATGGTAAGCAGTGCTGGCTCAAATAATTCTTCCATGTCTGCAAATTACAGCACAATGCTTCAAGCATTTCATGAAATGCATGAGGAAGCAAATAGGTTGGCTTGGGTAAACAATAGCTTAAAGGTTTGAACAATTGGCTGGAAAAGAGAGTCAGCTCATTGGAAGAAGAACTGGAAAATGTTAACTGATTTTGAGCACCTAAATATGATTTACCAATCTTCTGACTATGAGGGTGAGTCTAGCAAACCAGCCAAGTGTGAAAATTGTGAGGTGCTGGAAGCTAAGGTAAAATTTCTTGTGAAAATTTCTTCCAAGCTTGCCATGGGAACGACAAATTTAAATGTTGTTCTAGGTTCCCAACATTGTGTGTTTGATAAAGCTGAAATTGGTTTCAAACCCTTGTTTAAAAAGAAAACCAGAAAATTCAGCAGCTTTTTCAAAACTGGCAGCCAGCATACCTCACGTTTTCAAACTTGTTTCTATTGCTTACACAAAGGTCATACTATGAGAAGTTGTAGAGCTAGACTTTATTAGGTTCCAAATGGCCGTATAAAGTGGATACCTAAGGGTAGTATTAACAGTTCTGGACCCAAAGCCAATAGGGTACCAGTTTTCATAAAATAAATTTGTTTTGCAGGACAAAGATGCAACCAACAAGAAGTTGTGGTATTTGGACAATGCCTGCTCCAAACACATGACAGGGGATGAATCCTTGCTTACTGGTTTAACTTTAAAACATGGAGGATATGTTACTTATGGTGATAACAACAAAGGGAAGATCATTGGCAGTGGTGACATTAGAGTCAAAGGAAGCTTAACCATTCAAAATGTACTTTTGGTTGAGGGATCAAAGCATAATCTGCTAAGCATAAGTTAGCTCTGTGAAAAAGGATTGGAAGTCACTTTCCAACCAAAAATCTGCCTCATTTCCAGTAGAGACTCAAGAGAAACTCACCTTATGCAGGATAAGCCTAAAAATAGTGCAGATGATGAGGAAGTTGGAAGATTATAGGAATTAAAGGAAACTGCTACAGAACAGAATGAAGACAATACTGCAGAACTGGATACTACAGAAAAGGAAACTGACTTAATCGATCATCAAATCAATTTACCTCTAGAGTGGAGAGTTCCAAGAAATCTATCCTTGGACAATGTAATTGGACAAATCCATAAAGGCGACTCAACCAGAAACTCACTGAATCTACTGTGTGAACACATGGCATTTGTGTCACAGATTGAGCCTAAGTCAATTCAAGAAGCCTTGAGTGATAGTAATTGGATTAGTGTTATGCAAGAGGAGCTAAATCAATTTACAAGAAATGATGTGTGGAGCTTAGTTCCTAAGACCAATGAAATGAATGTGATTGGTACAAAATAGGTGTTCAGAAACAAAATAGATGAGCAAGGCATTATTGTGAGGAACAAAGCAAGACTCATGGCCAAAGGTTATAATCAAGAAGAAGGCATTGACTATGATGAAACCTATGCACCAGTTGCAAGAATTGAGACTGTGAGGTTGTTGTTGGCCTATGCTTGCCTAAGTGGATTTAAGCTGTTTCAAATGGACGTGAAGAGTGCATTCTTAAATGGATTTATAAATGAAGAAGTGTATGTCACTCAACCACCCGGATTTGAAGACCACAAACTGCCTGGACATGTTTACAAACTTAAGAAAGCTCTCTATGGACTAAAACAAGCTCCTAGGCAATGGTATGAAAGGCTGAGTAATTTTCTACTCTCCAAGAACTATCAAAGAGGTCAAGTAGACAAAACTCTATTTATTAAGAATTCTGAAAATGATATAATCTTGGTTCAAGTATATGTTGATGATATCATTTTTGGATCAACTAATGAACTTCTTTGTCAAGAATTTGTATTAGATATGCAGGGGGAGTTTGAAATGTCTATGATGGGGAAGTTGAATTACTTCTTAGGACTGCAAATCAAACAATTACAGAATGGCACATTCTTAAATCAGTCAAAATACTGCAGAGATGTCTTGAAGAAGTTTGAGATGGATAGTTGCAAAGAGGCATCAACTCCAATTGCAACTAGTTGTTATCTAGATGTGGATGAACATGGGACAACAGTAGATCAAACCAAGTTCAGAGGGATGATTGGATCTTTGCTCTATCTCACAGCAAGCACGTCTGACATAACCTTTGTTGTATGCATCTGTGCAAGATTCCAGGCAAATCCAAAAGAATCTCATTTCAATGCTGTTAAAAGGCCTCTCAAGTATCTCAAAGGGACAACAAATGTTGGCTTGTGGTATCCAAATGAAGCAACACTTAATCTCAAAGGCTATTCGGATTCAGACTTTGTTGGATGCAAACTGGACAGCAAAAGCACGAGTGGTACATGTCATCTACTTGGAGCAAGTCTAATCTCATGGAACAGCAAGAAGCAAGCATGCGTTGCTCTTTCAACTGCTGAAGCTGAGTACATTGCAGTAGGGAGCTGTTGTGCTCAAATCTATTGGCTTAAACAGCAACTTAGTGACTTTGGTCTTGAAGTCACAAAGGTAACCCTATTCTGTGATAATACTAGTGTCATTAATCTCACTAAAAATCCAGTGCATCACTCTAGAACTAAGCATATTGAGATTAGGCATCATTTCATTAGAGAGCAAGTGAGCAATGGTATTTGTGAAATCAAATTCATTGAACCTGAAAAACAATTGGCGGATTTTTTCACTAAACCACTTGCTAAGAACAAATTTAATTACCTAAGAACAGAATTAGACATATTGGGTCATTCGAACATTACATAAGTCAGAATTGCATAATATTCTACTCACTGTCTCTCAAATCAGTTTATACATGTTTGGAATTAATTTATTGCTGCAACAGAATTTACTAAGAAAATTTCATATTGTTGTTTTGTCTTGCAACTAACTCACATGACCTAAGCAAAATGAATGAGGAAGGACTTGAAGAATCAAATCCACTGAGCAGACTGTAATGGGCAGAAGATCTGTAATCATCATTCCAAATCCCATTCACCGTGTCTTTATTGAGCCACTAAATTGCCACCTGTCCTCATATAATTGGAAATGAAAAAGGTAATATTTGTGCACACCAGCTGAACCAATTAGCATTCTGCAAACTTCCATTATGAAACCATCTTGTCTCATTGACTTATCAGGTACGCTATCATTAATCCAAATTGCACAATGGGTAATTCAAAGGTTTTTGTGTTTGTGTCATTTGATTGTGCCATTTGATAGTATTTGTGTTTGCCTATAAATGTCACATTGCACATAGGCATTTTGCATAAGCACTTTGCATTAGCATACTTTAGAAAAACACAAAGTTCTAAATCCATTTCTCTGCAATGCTAAGGTACTTCTATGGCCTCCCCAAGCAATCCGAGAAAGAGAACTAAGGAAGCTGGAAGTGCTGGAAGGAACATCGATACAAGAGGTCATCTCGAAGGCTAGTTTGCAAATGTTCGTGGCACAGGAACAAAAGCAAGTATCAACTCCTATCTTACTATAGTCAGCCGAAAAGTGATCAACACTCCCAAGCATGTAAGCCTAGACTGGTTGAAATCGGAAGAGTTATTGGATGTTGCTGAATCTCTGGAGTTTCAAGGGCTCAAGAAATTTCTTGGGCTGACAGGAAACATATATCCAGACTTGACGAAGGTCTTCTTCACCAATTTGAATGTGAAGGGAGACAAGTTCGAATCAAGGGTCAAGGGAGTAATAATGGACATCACTCCTAAAGTTTGGGAGACAGTAACTGGTCTCAAACGTGACAGGCTGAAGCTTGGAAAGGGCACTATTGAAGGACTTGAAGACTACAACAAAGGGACATTCTACAGGAGCTGTTTGAGAAACCCACAAGTTGTGGGAAAAGGCTTTCAAGTTGGCGGTCTCTTTGTGTATTCGAGGATTATGGCATTCATCATTGTATGGATTTTAACTCCACGAGGTCATAATCATGCAGTGCTGCATGAGGAAGATCTGATAGTGATGTATTGTATCATGAACCAGATAAAGGTCAATTGGCCGTCTGTGATAGGAATGCAACTGGAGAAAGCAAAGAGGTTAATGGATTACCAAGTTCCATATGTGGTGCTCATCTTAAAGTTTATTTGGTACTTCAAGGTACCTGATGAAGGAGGGCTTATTGAGCCTGTAAAGCAAGCGTTTGAAATGAATACCACCAACTTCAACAAAATGGGCCGGATAAAAGCGAATGGCCAATGGAGGTTCCCAACTGAAGAAGAGGAAAACTCAGAAGATTCTACTAAGGCTATTGCTAATGCTCCAGAAAATGCTAACAGTGGAGCACCTGGAGCTGATGCTGATGAAGAAAATGTTGAAGAGGGAGCTACTGGAGAAGCTACTGGCAACACGCCGATGGACATTGAAGATGATGCTATGGGTGAAACTGGAAAGAATTCAAATTTTTCGAAATTTGCACAAGCTATATTGGACAAAATGGACACTATCTCTACTGAGCAAACGAACAATCAAGAGATCAATATGACTCAGTTTGAGAATTTGGATCAACAGGTCGAAGTTGTGCTAGACAAATTGGCCACAATGGCTACTTGGAATGATCCAATTGAGTAAATTATGCATATCATAGGCATTATCTCCCATTTGATGAATACATAGGGAGAGAATTAGTGTAGTGTATGTGTGGCCTGGCCTGTTCTGTGTTTTGTTATTTGGTTGTTCTGTTCTGGTTGTTCTGTCTGCTGGTTTCATGTTCTGTTATCTGATATTTTGAATAGGTTTACCTTTTTTATCAAGATTTAATCCTGTTGTTGTTGTTGTTGCTGTTGAACTAGTTTGTGTCTTGGTTAAGTTCTTTTTCAAATGATGTATTGTTGTTCTATTCTGTATTGGAAAAATCATGTGTAATCATGCTTTAACAACAAATATATAAATGAAAGCATTTGGTTTTATGTGTTACAAGTTCTATGATAGACTATTGCTTTCACTAGTTTCTCTTATGCAGTTGCAGATCTTGAACCACTCACAAGCTGGATTGTCTTTATCAAATAGAGGGAGATTGTTAGTACTCTCATAGTACTAAAGGATTTCATGAAGCCAAGCAAGCCAAAGCAAGCAAGAAGACAAAAGTGTGTCTTAGGCTTTGTCTTAGTGCGAGTGAGTGTGATTGGCTGTGAAAGAAAACCTATGCACATCTGAGGAGAAATTCACTAGCACATGGTCCAAAATGATTAAATCAAACCATAAAGTATAAGGTATAACTTTGGTTAGAACAGTTTTGGAAAATAAGGTACTGGACAAATATAAGCTGATTTCAGGTTTAGTATAATCAATTTATTCATGCCTGGACATATCTGAATTAACTATTTTTTAAAATATGGTTTGGGTTCTTCTCTTATAAATACAGTGGGTTTTCATGTGTGAAAAAAAGAGATATACGAAACAAGAATACAATCTTTGAGCATCACTTATGAGAACCACTGTGAGAGAATCGTTTTGAGAAAAACTAGAGTCTTTCTAAATCTTTTTTGAAAGGGGACTTTTATTTGAAGAATCAATTATGATCAAAGTAGTGTGCTACTGGATTTCTTCAAGATTGTGTAGAGGCCTTTCTTTCTGCACTAATCAGGGAGTTATTCTCAACCTTTCTTGAACCTGTTTGATTCAAGATTTGTGTTGTGTTCATTGAATTCTGTGAAATTCTTGAACAATTGAGTTTTTGGGCTATAGGAGTTAGCCTTGGGTTTCTGCTGAATTGATTGGGAGCAGCAGGGAGTAGTGGATTAATTTAACAGGTTTCTTGATTCTTACAAGGAGTAGGAATTGGTTGATTGATTGTATGTAAACAATTAATTGATTTAGTGGAACTTTCTTTGTGTGTGGTGCAAAGAAGACTGGATGTAGCCCTTGAGGAAGGGTGAACAAGTATAAAATTGATTGTGTCTCTTCTTCTTAACCCTTCTCTCACAATCTTGATTTGTTCTTGAGCTGTCAACTGAAATTAATTGGAAGTTGATTTGGTTTTGGTTAAGTTGCTGAAAAAATTTGATAATCTGCAATATTTCATATATGGTTTTAATTCTAAATAAATCTTATCTGGAAGTTGTTTTGTACTGATTGATATCATGTTTCTGCATACTTGAGGTTTTATTACTGCGGTGTGGTTTTTGATATTTTTACTACAAGATTGCATTATGTTCACTGTGTGCATCATCAAACCTTGCTTTGAAGTCCTGTAATTGATTCTTGTGTATTGGTGTATATGTGATTAATTCATTTACTGAAAGTTTCTTGTGCAATCTGTTTTGCAAAGGTCTTTTAATTGAAATTGTCTTTAATCAAATCTGATTTAATATCAATTTTTTGCATAATCTGATAATTCGGATTTGTTGCTGGATTGTAGGATTCTATCATAATACCTTGGCTGAATTTCTGTCATAGTTAATTATGTGTTTCATATTGTTTTGTAAAAACTACATACATCTTGTTTCTGCTATTTTAAAAATCTTGATTGCATTAAATTGTGATTGTAATTCATTCTGTTTGTCTTTTACTTAGCATCTAATATAAATCAATTTATTCGAACTTGAAGCTAATTTATTTTCTACTGAACCTTATATTCTTAATCACTGAGTTTCACTAAAGATTTTCTAATTGCGAAAATTGTTTTTTGATAATTAAATTGTAAAAGTCTTTTAAAGTTCAATTCACCCCCCCCTCTTGATCTCAGCCAAATACGTTTTCAAAATTGTTGTTGTTAGATTGAGATATAAATTTAATTTATGAAAATCTATTTTTTAAAACTATCTAACGTACCCTTATTTTTATGTGGTATTTGTTTTGTTTTGTTTTTAAATTTGTGATGATCGTGTATATTACACGTGAGCAGAGGATTTGACAGGTGGTGTGCGTCCCAAGTGAATTATTGGAGAAGCTTTATTTTATTTGTAATTTGACGAATATGTTTCTATTAAATCTTATTTGGAGAAGTATATTTTGAAATACATGATGAATATATGGACTTTTATATTCAAGTTTTTTATATAATTTTTTATGCAATAAAGTTTCTATTATATGAGAAATATGGGATGTTACAGTTATGATGCCACAGCAGCAACAACAGTACAATTCTGCCCATTTTTCAGTCTATGTTTGTCCTTCATATTTTAACAGTCAATTGGCATCATAAGTGGGGATATTTGAGAATTTAAATCTAAGTTAAAAAGAATAATCAATTGGCAGTTCACAAATTATAATTAAGTAAGAATAATTAGGAATTAATGAATTTAAATATGAATTAAGAGTAAGTTGAATGATATCAGTATAGATATACATAGGAAATAGGGGACAACACACGAAAAAGAGAAGAAGAGAGAGACACAAAAATTATAGTGCTTGAAAGATTATTCTGTGTTTAGAGGCATTGAGAGCAGAAGGAAAAGGAAAAGATCCTTATTAGTGTTTCAAAGGGTATGTTTCATAGTTACAAATTATCTAGTTTTTATGTTTAGATGTATATACCTGCTTTATGGTGCCATGTTCTGTTTACCCTGCATTCATAAAAATGTAATATTTTAGCTACTGTCATGTATCGATAGAAATATTCTATTTTAATTGTTACACTTTGCATGTTGTTTTTAATGTGAAATTATCAAACCACGTTAGAACCCGAAACCAAAGTCCCAAGCAAACCATGGCCGCGCCACAATCAAACCCAAAAAAACCTAACCATACATAACTCAAATAAAAAAAAACATATCCTTACTAGTTTAGCATTCCATCAATCCAACACGACAAACCTTTACGCCGCTGGTGAATTGCTGCGGCGCCTCCCAAATAACCCTGTCACCATTGCCGTTTTTTTTTACCCTAAGTGCCATCTAGGTGAATACATGGACCCGCCAATATACTGTAAGCCCTTAACTTCAATAAATCAATGTTGCCACGTTGAATCAATATGGCTAATATAAAAAAACAAATAAAAGAAACATTCAACACGTTGGTTTCAAAACCCATGGCCCCAAATCTAACATTTTTTTAATTTTTTTATTTATTCATGGCTATTATGAAAAGAAATTTTACTTATTGATAGTCATTTTAGTTTTTTTTTTATTGGTACTGAACTTTATCCATACCACGTAGATAAAAAAAAAGTAATAATTTCATCAAGTTTTTAGTTACATTTCATTTAATATTTTACTTAATACCAATAATCACTAATTGCATATTTATTGTTTTTTTTCCTCTTTATTTTATTATTTTAGTTGCGATTTATTTTCAATCAAATTTATAAATAATCACTCTTGTGAATTTTACGAAATAATAATGTAAAACAATTTCAAAAAAAATATATATATATATATATATATATGAAATAAAACAATAAAAAAAATATGTATGTGTATAT
>Ga0209700_100189_pt1 | contig 100220 bp, 60 predicted proteins | sample SiratroredBW_FD_187528 | JGI IMG/M metagenome (GOLD analysis project Ga0209700, IMG submission 187528) | Root nodule microbial communities of legume samples collected from California, USA - Siratro red BW (SPAdes) (version 2) | ecosystem: Host-associated > Plants > Roots > Nodule | place: USA...
GGGGGGTTAAAAGTCCTATGGCCATCACACTTCGAGCGATTGCGAAGGGTGTGATTTGTGCCATGATGGCTGCGACTTGAGTCATGCTGCAATGACTTCTCCAGGTTTAGGATCAGCCTGTGACTCAGTGCAAATGCATGATATTAACTAGTCTGGTTTCGAGCTTTTACACATAGCCAACCTCAGCTATTGGGATAAGGCTTCTTGTTATTGTTGTATCTAGCTTCAATCTTAATTTTTGTAGTTTTTAAGTGACCATTTGTCTGTCGGCACTTCCAGTTTCAAGCATTGCGTTCAATGGTGCAATCCAATCCGCAAATTCTCCAGGTATTCATTTTCTCAATTAATTTCCTGACTACTTGACAATTATTGATGTGTAATGTTTATCACTTTCCATTGCAGCCTGTGCTTCAGGAACTGGGTAAGCAGAATCCCAGTCTTTTAAGACTGATTCAAGAGCATCACGGGGAGTTTCTCCAGTTGATAAATGAACCTGTCGAGGGTTCTGAAGGGTGAGTTTATTTCTTGCTATATGTGGCATATTAAGTCTGTTTTAGATTTGATAACAATTACATAATGGTTCAATTTCATCAATTCCAAACTACTACTCTACTCTCTCCTAAAGTTGTTTAAGTAATCTCTGAAGTATTAAATGTATGTTCCTTTAGTCCCTCCATTAGTGTATTTTATTAGTTTAGGGATCAAATTGAAGGATTTTTTAATAGTTGGAGGACTACTTAATATGTTTTTTATTACTTCCAGGAGTTCTTGCATAGTTTGTTTTACTTTAGGGACCATTTAGGAGAGAATAATAGTTCGCAATAGAAATTATGGTTTACTCGAATTCTTGATATACCATTTCAATTGTTGGTTGTCAATTTTCCCCGTACATTCAATGAGAGTAACGTTTCTACTTGTTAGCTCGATACCTTATATAATATAGAATTAGAAGTTTACTTCCATAATTTATATTCACATCAATTTTGAAGTAGAAACGAATTCATCTTTTTTGTCAGAGATATATTTGACCAACCTGAGCAAGACATGCCTCATGCCATCAATGTGACTCCAGCTGAGCAGGAGGCAATCGGAAGGGTATGCCTCTACTTTTTGTAGTCTATACTTATCATTTTCATTGGCGCTGAGTTATCTGATCAGTTTTATTATGTGCTGATCGATATTTACTTACCATTGGTAGCTTGAGGCTATGGGATTTGATAGAGCTTCGGTGATAGAGGCATTTTTGGCATGTGATCGTGATGAACAATTGGCAGCCAACTACTTATTGGAGAATGCTGGAGACTTTGAGGATTAAATCACATCTCTACATTCTCTGGGAAGGAAATAACTGCTGATTTCCTGGCGAAGCTTGGACGTAGGAGCTCAACCTCTCTATTATAGATCCCTCGATGCCATTCGGGGTAACTCTGCTGCGGCTTAATTCTTTCTTTTTATGCGCCAAAAAAGTCGCTAATCTACATTACTCACATTGATTCATAGTTTTCTTTGGCCTTTTTTTTTTATTATAAAAAAATTAACTTAAATTTGACTTGGATAATATATGGGGTAGAGTTTGGATTAGCCTGTGTCATCGAAACTGTGTTTTTGCGGTGTTCAGTATGCACCTCCACTCCCATTTTTACGTCACTAGTGTGTACAACTAACCATCTGTCACTTCTATCTCAATGCATGTGTGCGGCTTATATGACATCAACCATTTTTTAACAACAAAAACTCGAATTTAGAATCACCTTTATACTGTAATATTTCGAATTTTTTATTCTCTGACGAGACACGGATGTTTGTAAGAGAATATAATTGTTCGCAGCTATAGTCTTTAACTCATGTTATTCTTAAAATTGTATATTAGGTTTCTTACAAATTTCAAACTTCCGGTGATTTTTGCTAAGAGGCAAGGTGATCAATCATGTTTATAATTCTATTTCCATTTTTATTCAAATTTTAATTTGGAATGGAGTGTAATAAAGCTTCTTACGAAACTTTTTCTTCGATCAAACCGACGTTCACGTGTTGTCTCGCTATTTTTTTTTTTTTATCATTTGGTTTAAATCCTAATCATTTGATTTATCTTAAATTTATTAGCTAAATTTCAGTCACAATATTTCAAAATATGAAACAGATCAAAGTGAATATATCTTATAGAGAATATTTAATGGCATTATTGGATTAACCTCTTTTAATGTAAGAAAGGTACATTTTGGAGCTGAAAAATAAATAAAACATAATAATTATTAATTGTAAATTTTATAGTTGCTATTATATTAGTTTATATGCATTATTTTTGTATTTGACTTTATAATAATCTTCAATTGTTGATACTCATCAATAATTATAAGTGCGTTTGATTCTTTAAATTACACAAGTGCTCATTGTTAAATTAATAAACTACCTTGTTATGCAAATATATTAATTGAAAAATTGTTTTTGGCATCAGTTGATAAAATTATGCAAAATTTGAAATCACAGATCGTGTTGCGACGTCACATTTGGTGTAGTTGGCAAAACCAATGTTAGACATTAAAAAAAAAAAAAGAAAGTCTGACTCTGAAATTAATGATTGAATCAACTACAAAGTTCGTTAGATCTAATGTTTTGTTTTTCTAAGACGACGAGGGATGATCCAATCTACAAGAAGTAGTATGGGAGAAAACTGTTCAAATATTTTAAAAAAGAATTCAGTTTTCTTAACACCATTTATAGAAAAAAGCTTTAAAATTTCCTTTTCTTTATTCATTCTTATGCATACTATTCAAACATTGAGTTATGTAAGGAAAAACACAAAAATAATGATTCACTTAATGTCATTGTTGCCCACAAATCATAGTTATACCAATCTGGTGTAGTTGGTGATACAATTGGAGAATCAACCTAAGAGAAAACACAAAAATGTTATTATGGTGAGTGCTTTACAGTTCAAATGATGATTTTAGAAATCTTCTAGCATTTAAGCAACATTACGTGACCAGTGTCAGTTTACTATGTCGGTAACCTAGAAAATATCTCTTAAATTAATGACATAACCAATCTTATGTAACTAATAAAAGACTAATAAAATATTAAGACTATTGATTCAAGTTACTTAGTTACTTCAATTAAAAAACTATTGAAATATTATGAAGGTTAACATTTGTGAGGGAGAATGAAAAATACAAGTAGAGTAGATATGCTCGTCTTATCAGTCAGTTTTGCGATGACATTAAATTAAATTTAAAATTTATTTTGTAAAGTAGTATGAGAAAGTTTATCATAACTAAATTTATTCAACCTATCATATTATTTTTTATTGGAACTTCTTTATTCTTGTACTTGAAATATTTAATTCTGGACATGTAAAAAAAAAAATTTAATTTAATTTTGATAACGAGATTTGTTGAATCATTTTACAGTCTCACATGGAGTAAGTAGCAGGAAATTATCTTTCATTTTCGAGTAGGTTATCAAGAACATCTTTCTGGCAGTTCTCGAGGGTTCTGGATACCCCTTTGTGCCTTTCCTACCACCAATCATGCTCCTAACACTTTCGCCTTAACCTAATAGTTATTAATTAAAGAGGAAAAATTGATATCATAAATAATATTTTATTTCATTTTATTATAATCTCTAAATTATGTAGGAGCTAAATACTATACTTAAAAATTAGCACGTCGTACAGACGTATTATTTTGAATTGAAAAGTTAGTAAACATAAATATATTTTTACTACTTATTATTATACCGCAGTATTGACTTATTTGTAAGGGAAGGATAAAAATAAAAAATATATAAAAATTGAAAGTGAATAAAATAAAAAAATGTATATTGGGAATAATTTCCTTAACCAAATCCCTAACTTCTGTGTCTCTGAGCTCTATCAGGAGATGGCCATGGCGTCGTCATTGGCTGTGCCTTCGCACGCCCTTCGCTTCCACACCTTCTTCTCGCGCAGCTCAACTCCGTCCTCCTCCGCCTTCAACCTCAGATCCCAACCTCAACCTCAACCGCTCTGCGTCAAGTGCCACTGCAACGGACCACCGCCACCGGTTACCGCCTCCGGAGAAAGCCTCACCGACCTTTTGCGGGGATCCACTCGCACGCTCACAACGCTCATGGGATTGGCCGTGTTGTTGGCCAAGTCGCTTCCCGTGGGGAACTGGTCCGGTATGGCTGCCAACACCGTGTCCACGATGGGACCGCTGTTCTTCGCGGCTGTGCAGAACAGGGCGAACGGCCCTCTGAACACGCCGCTGACGGTTGTGGCGGCGGGGCTGGGGAAGTGGCTGGACATATACAGCGGGGTTTTGATGGTTAGGGTTTTGCTGAGTTGGTTCCCCAACATCCCGTGGGAACGGCAGCCTCTCTCCGCCATCCGAGACCTCTGCGACCCCTATCTCAACCTCTTCCGTAACATCATTCCCCCCGTTTTTGACACCCTCGACGTTAGTCCTCTTCTCGCTTTCGCCGTTTTGGGCACTCTCGGCTCTATTCTCCAAACTGCTATCTGATCTCCACTGGTACTCTCTCTCTCTCTCACCTCTTTCTTCTCAATTTTACTTTCAATTCCAATCTCACTATCTCCTCTTACAGGTCCACGCTTCGCCTCCGCTGCGCATCTTCTTCATATGAACCAAACCACCGCTATTAGGTTACTTACAGTCTATACTCTGTTTTGTGTATGTGGTTAGGGTTGTTGCTTTTCCTTTTCGAATATACTCTATTTTGAGTTACCAATTTCTATCTTTATTCAAATTATTTCAATATTACTTCCGTTGAAATTTTCCTGTTCACCCTGCATCAATCATTTATGCACACCCCAACTAATCCGATAATCCTCTCTAACTAACCGGATAGCAACTATCTGATATGCTTCCACTAACCACTTCGTCTTCATCATTCCATAACTTAATTTGTCAAGCTTTCAGGTGCACTGTCAATTTCTTTTCTTTGGGGACAAAAAGAAAGTACAAAGTAAAGTGATGTCTATTTTCTTTTCTCCTGTAGCTCTGAAATTTGATTCTCTAGTTTGCAGATGCAGCGAGGCACTTAATTGCCTGATGTTGGTGATCGGTTACACAACATTTTTCAAAAAAGTATCGCTACATTAATCTTATCAAAGTTTTAAAAAATCACTACAACTTGTCTATTTTATCTGAAGTATTGACTCAATGTTTGGATTGGTAAAGTTTAATGTTGTTAACTGTGTTTGGACCCAGCAGAAGCTATGTAGATACATGAATTTGTAAGGCAGATGCAAATAGGAATTAAATTTGTTATTTTATAAAGTTTGACACATCTTGTCTTATACGTATTGTATGTGTTTTAATTCTTGCTAAAGTTTCTCCTCACCTTGTGTAGTGTGCTCTTCAAGATTTTGATAACTTCATTCCTCTCTCTGTATATTAAATAAGATGAGGTGCCTTTTCATATTATCGTTACATGTTGGTCCCTTTGTGTTGAAACTGTATGACTGTATTCCTTACAGATGTATTTTTAGTTCTGCTTTGATATTCTGCTTTGATATTCTGCAGATAAGTGGTTAAATGTGTCGTCATTCTATTAAAGTAAAACTGTCACAAAATGGACTTTGTGTGTATAATACAAACTATAATTTGTGGTTTTACTTATTGGGAGTTACGCATAACAGCAAAGATTAAAGTGGAATTAGGGAGGTACTAAGACAGTTTCTAAGTATAGGGTCCAAACATAAAGATTGTGCATGGTTAGGGCAATAAGTATACCTTTTAAAGGTAGTTTAATTTTTTCTTTGGGTTAGACTACTTCTCAAGGTTGGACGGCTGACTTAACCCGCTCATACAATTATAATCAAACTCATTAAAAGTTATGATAACAAATCATCATTCTATACAAGCTTATTTTTTCCGAAACAGGATATTAAAATATTTTTAAAATATTTAAATTTTCAAGTGGTGGTGTGTTTATGATATTTTTTTTTATATAATTTGACGATATATAATGTTTAGATATTACAATAGCGACATACTTAGATATTGCAGTAGTGACAACAGGTGAAGTCACTTCTGATTAGGTAAGATTTGTGATATATATCAAATGAGGTCCTTGCGTTTCGTGGGAAGCCAATTCTTGACAGGGGCCACTTGGATTTAAATCTGCCTTTGTATTGAAATTACATGTGACAATCGACAAGGCAGCAAGATTTCAAAATCTTTATTAATTGTTCAGTGCATGGTAATGTATTCCGTTAGTTTCCTTAAAATTTTTTCAATATAAATGAATGTTTTTCCACTAGCGATGAGTATGTTTTTGTTTACTTGTTTTTGAGTATTAGTATCGGCCGTTTAATGGATGTGAAGTAGCATCTACCTTTAAATTTTAGAAACACCTTTCTACAAGCAATGCCTGGAATACTTCTCCATTTCGCTTAATGATGGGACAATGTTGTAACAATGTTTGTAATTAAAATTAATTTTCTAGTGGCAACTTGCAAGTAACTAAACTTAATTTAAACAAGTAAAAGCATCTGCTCCCACTGTTGACACAACAAACGGAATGATATGTCTTGAGAATAAAAGAAGAGGTATCTTTGGAGATACGCAAACCTATATCTAGTGCTAACTTAATCTTCCCTGCTCCACTCATTATTACTTCTACTAATTTGGATTATAGAAACACCTAATTAAGTACCCCGAAAATCACATTATACTAGAAGAAATGTAAAGGATTCTGGAAGTGATTGTTTGGCCTGAGCTTGTGTCAAACCAGGTAAAGTAGGCATTAGTGTTGACGAGTTTTGCACATGTAATGCCATACAGATCATATATACTTGCATCACAGTTGGTGTGTACTACCAAGAAGTGCACATAATATTAAATTAATATATTTAATGTGCAAGAACCGATTCACTTCTCACTATATTCCAGCTACTCCAAATTTTCATATTATTGTTTCTACAACTCAAGATCTTGCACAAATAATTCAAGCTCTTCATTCTTAAGCCAAATTTAATGGGTTACATTTTACAAATCTCACCAGGTTTAAGATGGCTAAAGATTTCACCAAAAAGAAAAGTAGCCACCGAAGGTTTTTCTAAAATAATTTTAAGAATCAAAGTGACAGAAAATCGCAATTTCATGACTAAATTCATCATTTACGCATATAAAGAGGAAAAAGAATGACAATTAAGCTCGTGCATTAATGTCTAAATAATCAAAAATTGAAATGTAATTTGGATGATCTAAAATTACCTTAAAATAACAATTAATATAATTTTAAATAACTACTCATGATTTATAGGTAAAATAATTGATTTTGAAACTAAAATATATTTTTAGTTGAAATTATTCTAAATAAAATTTCCAATAAAGTTTTAGAATAAGAAATTTTCTTGATAAGTTATATTTTAAAATTATTTTTATTCAGAATCAATGTCCCAAAATTTAATCCTAACATGTCCCAAAGTTTTCTATGCAAAGAAAACGTGATGTTACATACAGTAAATAAACTACGTACACGCACATGACAAGCCATGGAAAATGTTTTTCCTGTTGTTTAAGAAAATATTGCATTTATATGTTAAAATATATTAAAAAATTATGCATCTGACCGTATATATTAATTTATTTATTTGCATGTTGGAGAATTGCAAAATAGGGAAAATTTATGATTGTCGATAATTAGACAAAGCCTCATAACCTCAGATACACATCAATTTCTTATTAGCTTTTCCAATTTATTTATTATCCTTATTTACATTGCAAAATGTTTGTTTGTTGGCGAAAAGTGAGACAGTAACTTATATTTTATTTCCTACATTCCACATATAAATATTATTTATAAATTTGTTTTTAAACATATACATTATATTTTATACCTATAATAAAAAAATTACATTATGATACAATACTGTTTTTTAATAATAGATATTTTAAAATAATTTACAAACAAACTAAAAGTTGAGAATGAAATAAAATTCAGCAACAGATTTCCAAACAAATATTTGTAAATTTGAATTGTTTATTCGCCTTTATAGAATAAAGCTCCACCTTGACAGGAGTGCAGAATTCTCATATTTGTTTCTTCATAATTGTCTAATTTGGTTCAAACGCTTTAAGTGGTAATGCAAAGAAGTGACACAAAACTGAGAAAAAGTTTGGTTTGGTTTGGTTTAGTTTGTGACTAACATCAATTAATAATGTGCCAAAGGATTAGAGTAACAAAACAACAGAGTAGGGTAGGCATGTGTGTGTTTGATGAGTTAATAATAATAATAATATTAAAAAAATAATAATGATATTTTGGAAATAAATAAAAAAATTATACGTTGCTTTGTTTGGTGGTTTTTGCGGGACGAGACAACCTACCAGTGGTTGAAGAGATAGTTTTTAACTTTCAACAATAACAGTAACAACAGAGAGACAGAGAAAGAGAGAGAGAGAAACTGAAGATTTTGAAGTGTGAAGTGAGAGAGATGGGTACTGCATTGCTATGAAGATGGGATCTCAGACTCACCACTCTCTTTGATTCTGCTCAATCTTCAATCTTCAATCTTCAATCTTCAATCTTCAATCTTCCATCTTCAATCTTCAGGTACACACTTCCCTCAGATCTTCTCCCATTGCATTCATCCCTGCTCTTCAATGGGGTTTGGCTTCCACACCCATTTCCCATTTTTCCTCTCATCTTCTCAATGTTCCTTCTTTTCCTCACTGCAATCACACCTCACTTTTCTTCTCCAACTCCAATCCATGTATGTGGATGGATCTCCCCATGTTTGCATTTTGAGGGAGATCCATCACCCCCCACTTTCTCCTTCCTCTAGATCCACCAACCCCATCTTCAATTTTCCTTTTTTACCATTCCTGCTTCACCCTACTTTCAATTGCTCCTTCAAACCTACTTCATCAACTAACTGCTCCTGTTTACTTCCACTAACATCCTCACTGGATGGCCCAGGTCAATGTTCTTAGTGTGTTTTTTCTTCCAATGGATCAAGCAAATATCTTTAATATTCACCTTTCTCGTATTTCCTACACTTACTTTCTCTCATCCTGATTCATCGCATTGCTTTCTCCACATGCTCAATTCACTCACTCCTGTCTTTTTTTTACATTTTTTTATAATTTCATTAATACTCTTCTCTTCTCTATGCTTCTTTTTGCCGAATGAATCAACACCAATTAACTCTTTTTATTTTTATTCGATCATTCTTTTCCAGAAAACACAGCATTGCATTTCCGTTCCCTTTGTTTGCACTTTTAATCTGGTATCTCTAACTGAATATGATTACTCTCAATTATCAGCTGAGGAAACAATACAAGTTTACTTCGTTTAGCTTTTCTATAAGAATGTCTTTTGGCTGCTTTCTCTTTAGGTAAATATGGATGATCTATCCATTAGAGTATTGAATTAAGGCTAAATTCCATTACAATCGTCTCTTCCATTCCACTGTTTTGCAGTTTTACTTTGAGTACCGTTTCAACAAACTGGTACTGTTTCTCAATTACGCCTCTTTTGCGCTGCTTTGAGAAAGTCTGATGGGTTCAAGATTCCCATCTCATCAGCTCAGTAATGGCCTGTATGTGTCAGGCCGGCCTGAACAGCCAAAAGAAAAGACTCCGACAATGAGCTCAGTTGCAATGCCATATACTGGTGGTGACATCAAGAAGTCAGGAGAATTAGGGAAAATGTTTGATATCCCCATGGATGGTTCTAAATCTAGAAAGTCCGGTCCAATAAATAATGCTCCTTCAAGGACAGGATCATTTGCAGGTGCTGCTTCACACTCTGGACCTATAATGCAAAACGCTGCAGCTCGTTCTGTTTATGTTACATCTGGTAATGTATCTGCTGGAGGCATGTCTGCTTCAGCCTCAATGAAAAAGACCAACTCTGGTCCGTTGAATAAACATGGGGAACCAGTCAAGAAGTTTTCTGGCCCTCAATCTGGTGGAGTTACTCGCCAAAACTCTGGTCCAATTCCTCCAGTTCTTCCTACAACTGGTCTTATCACATCTGGTCCACTAAATTCATCTGGGGCTCCAAGGAAAGTGTCTGGTCCTTTAGATTCTACAGGATCAATGAAATCACATACCTCTTTTGCAGCCAACAATCCTGCTGTAACCACTCTCAGCCTAGATGATGAATTTTCCTTCAGGAAGAACTTCCCAAAGCCGATATTGTGGTCCGTGATTCTGATTTTTGTAATGGGATTCATTGCTGGTGGTTTTATTCTTGGAGCTGTTCGCAATGCCATTCTCCTCATTGTTGTCGTAGTTCTTTTTGCTGCGGTTGCTGCATTATTCACTTGGAATAGTTGTTTTGGAAGGAAAGCCATTGTTGGTTTCATTTCCCGTTATCCTGATGCAGAGCTTAGAACTGCCAAGAATGGGCAATTTGTGAAGGTTTCTGGGGTATGTAACTTAGAACCTACGTGCATGTATAATAAAGTTAATTAAGTGAATAACCATGGGAAAAACACAGTCCTGCAAACACTCACATGCACACCTAACCACCCACGCTTTAATTATTTAATTCTTCTTCTGTTGCTTGGTGTATATTGCTTTTATGCGACATACATCAGTGAATTGAATGGTTGGCTCATGTCACCTGTCATCTTGTCTATGTTGTTATATATGCCTAACCGAGAGAAAAATATCTCTAATTAATTCTACCTTTTGAAGGTGGTTACCTGCGGTAATGTTCCTCTAGAGTCCTCCTTTCAAAAGGTTCCTAGATGTGTTTATACATCCACAAGCTTGTACGAGTATAGAGGATGGGATTCAAAAGCAGCAAACCCAAAACATCGTCGTTTTACATGGGGACTTAGATCAGCTGAGGTAATTGCGTTAATCTGTTCACTCTTCAGATTGCCAAAATTTCAAATTTGATAAAATATTCAGGATTTCTTGATATGCATTTACCATGGAAGTGAGTTAGATAGTGTGTTTTCCAATTGAATATACATGAACTGTTGAGAGAGAAACAGAGGCAATTACTGAATCGTATGTTGATTGTAGAAGCGCAACAAAAATACTGATGGATATTATTTTAATTAGTACTGACTAATTTAAGAAGCTTTGCGAAATATAGTGAATGTATATTATTTTATCCTTGTATATAGTGAATGTTATTATCCGTGTATGTTTTCTATCTTCATGTATAAGCTTTTTCTAGGCGAACATTTAACAGACTTTACAGTACAAATCACAACATCTTGAATCCCTAACCTCCTTCCCTGCAAAAGGGATGTTTGGATGGGTAACCATAAAGTAGTTGTGCTTAGAATTTGAACTTATGGCCAAACTCAAACCCTCGAAAATGAATTGAAAAGGAGAGAACTTTCTAAGCTTTGTAAACATTATTTAAGCCATATCTCAAGGCAATGTGAAACTAAACATACCTTTTCAAGAGTGCAATTAATGCAGCCCACAGTGGCTGCAAATAAGGTGGACTAGGGGTAACCGTGATAAGTCGGCTGTCCAAGACCCCTCATGCCCAGGTCTATGGGTTTGGAGTGTAGCAATGCAAGTGGCCCACTAATGAATCTAGGATACCATCATAGAATCTGAACTTAAACTGCGTTTAATCTCAAAATTAACTTATAAGATGAGAATTGTCTAAAACTTTGTAGACACTATTTAAGACATATCTTTAGGAGATGTGAGACTAAACACGCCTTCCTGAGGCTGCAGTCAAGGCAGACCAAAGAGTCTGCAACTGAGGCTGGTTCGGATTTACTGCATTCAAGCGACTTTCCAACACTTTTTGATCAATCTTTTATATCTTTCACTATTATGTAATATAAAATCATTCTTAGAGTAATACCTCAATAAGGAAAAATGGTAGTTTTTATTTAGATTGATCAGAAGCATAGTAGCTAATAGTGGGATTTGGCATTGCTATAGCAAAGTAGTGATGGGGTTTGGCCATACAATTCAAATGGCAAAGACTTCACTTGCAATAATCATTGTGGTCAAAATAGTGGCATTTCTCGAACTATAGCAACATTACTAAGATTTTGTGGTTTTTGTTTTGGGGTAAAATTTTAATGCATTTTTTGATTCAGAAACATTATAGAGTTCGAAACCCTTCCTAGTTCTTCCTCGTTCATTCATCCAAAAGTCACTTTTATTTTGATATCTGGTCATTCACACTTATCAGGTCTGTGTTCCCTTTTTGTGTTGGTGTCCTGTTCCTTTTTCCTTCGGATTCCACACTTTATGTTCTCCTAATTTTTTCTAATGTTTTCTGATTCTGTTTTCTATTAATTTCATTGTCATTTTTCATTTTTTGACTTCATTCCTATCTTCTTATTACTCTTACATTGATGGTGATTGCGTGTAAAGTTTGACTTATTTATCATGGATTTTTTTTTCGGTTTTGAGTACTTATATATGTGGTATATGTTATTTAATTTATAGTATACTATTTAAAATAGAGGCCATATTGCTTTCCACCATTTTGCTATAGCATTTTTCGAGTTGAACACTTCGTGCTGTTATCTGGGATTGATAACTATGATGAATATGGCCATTAACTCTAGCAACAATGACAATGGTACATTCTAATTAGGAACCAGAAAAGGATGGAGATGCAACTAATGATTGATGAAGAATAACACAAATGATAGTCTTTGACTAGTTCCCCAACACAGGAATGAGTAAAGCCTATGGCTCCTATTATTGTCAAGGGAATCAGCCAGGTTTTTAAAGTGCCTGATCGCAGGTGAAACAGGGTGAGATTTTGGTTGCTTAAGCCTTAAGATTATGGTGTTGGGCTTGGTCTCAAACTCCAAAGCACTTTCAAAAGAAGTTGGAATGGAAGCAATGGGAAAGAAGAGGGGAGAGGAGATGGGCGTTGATGAGTGAAAATAATGTACATGTTATATTCTAACAAGGGAACAACACAACGAGCATCTAAAGAACTTTTCCTAAGGTTTGAATCTAACTTATTTACATTGTAATAAATAATCAACATAGAGTGCTAACAAATTAATGCTCCATTATAGTCATCAAATATTGGTGACTCCAATGAGATACACAACTCTTCCATTGAGCTCTAACTGAAAGGATGCTGAAAATTTTGGTTTGTAGGAGTTTCATGCAGAATCTATTTGAAGGTATTCAAAGTAAAAGGCTTTTTTATGTTTATTATTTTTCTATAGTTCTATCTAGCCTTCTTTTGAAGCCAGAAGAAATATAAATATTACCCGTCAGTGACATAAAAAGAAGTTCTTGAGTTAGTTTCACTTCTGACACTGAATGTACTTCTTGCTTTTCATCAAGGAATATGGTGGTCTAGGCTTTTGATGATGACATTCTGCACTTTTACTACTAAGAATATTCTTACTCTTATAGGTATATATCTTCATACTCGTGTGATACTAGTATTGTGTGTGGGCCTATGTGGATCGGATTCTAATCTAGTTGGTTTAAGCTTTCCACTATCACCTTGTTTGAACTGTTTTCATTTGTTGGGGTCATGTTGGATGGCAAAACTAATTATATTCTTGAGAGGACCAAACGTTAAAACTGTATGATCTTTTTCATAATTAAAAATGTCCGCAAGTATGTTTTAGAAAAGTTTTTATCCTTGCAGCCCCCCACCCAAATGTGGCTAGACTGTACTGGGATGCTACTCGTGTATTTTTGAAATTTTCAGGATAGCATGTGAAACTTAAAAGTTTATATTCATTGGCCTTGCATGTTATTCAATGCAGAGGCATGTGGTGGACTTCTACATCTCTGATTTCCAATCTGGCTTGAGAGCATTGGTTAAAACAGGCTATGGTGCAAGGGTGACTCCTTATGTTGATGATTCCATTGTTATTGATGTTAATCCAGCCAATAAAGACATGTCCCCTGAATTTCTTCGATGGTTGGGAGAGAGAAAGCTTTCTAGCGATGATCGTATAATGCAATTAAAAGAAGGGTAACGTACTTTATCTTGTTGATTGCAAAAATGCTTCTAGAAAATAAAGTCGGGATAACTCGAGATGGGAAGGATGTTCTTATGTAACTGTCACTGATGTTTTTGTAGGTACATCAAAGAAGGTAGCACGGTTAGTGTAATGGGTGTTGTTCAAAGAAATGACAATGTGCTTATGATTGTCCCTCCACCTGAGCCTTTGACTACCGGATGCCAATGGGGCAAATGTATATTTCCAGCTAGCCTTGAGGGTATTGTTTTGAGATGTGAAGATACGTCAAAGATTGATGTCATTCCAGTGTAGTCATCCTCTCTGGTATTCTCGTAGGTATTCTTCTTTAATGAAATATGTCTTCCCATGTCCGAAATGATGGTGGTGGTGGTGGTTGTTTGTATTTTGTAAGCATATACGCGTTGTTGGTAAGTGTGATGATTCTGCCATTGATATGGTGATTTCTTTTTCCCTCCACACTCAACTCCTAGTTTGTTGTATAGCTAATGGAAATTCTTATTCATCTATTTTTCCGAAGGATTTTATACTTTTTAATGGACGTGGTTTCATATAGTGAGAAGTTTTGTGTATTCAGAAAGACTCTGTTGTTTGAAACTGTCAAGGGAATCTATCATACACGATTTGTGAATTAGCTCATGCTGAACTGCGGATAGAAGATTGAATATAGCTAATAGCCAAAACGGCTTTATTTGCTGAAATCATATGACTTATCTCGCTATAAATTTGCCTACTGGTGAAACTTGATCAAGCAGTACCATATTATATTACTTTTTTGTTTCACTATCCTCCATTCGAAAGTGAAAATGGAGAGTTAAAACTTAAAGGAATTCTAGAAGTTGCATGGTGTGCCATCTCAATTTAATAGTTGATTCTAAATGAATTTATGAGGAAAAATAATTGAAGAATGTAAGCGGTACCTGAGTTATATATCTTCCGCACAATCGCACGGTATTGGTAATTTTCATTACATGTTAGAGACTTGCAAATGTTTGTTTCTATCTTGAAATGTAACAGGCATCCAATCTAATTAAATAGCAAAGTTCTGGTGGTGTGTTCCCATAATAGTTAAGATGATAATGGATTACGGAAGGCGATAATAGGTAATATTATTTTACGTAGTCATGAAAATGCTTTTTGTAAACCGTGTGTTGCTAAAAGAACTCAATACCATAAATGCATTTAAAGAACTTTGCGGTAGTAAAGATTTTTGAAACTACAAATATACTCAGAAAATGAATAAATTGAAAGTCAGAAACAAATATAAATACGAAATGAAATGAATTGTGATTATTTAATAGTTAGTGTAGCCCTTTAGAATGAATAATGATTTTTAATAGGTGTTTGGGGGAATAAGGTAAGTGAAACGTGTAGTGAAGAGAAGGGTGAGTGAGAGAGAAAAGAAGCAACGTGTTGAGTAGTGGTAGCTTGAGGTGTGACACATACACAAAGTGACCGAGTGACAGAAGTGTACATAAGCTAACAGGGAGTGAAGGAGAAGACTAAGAATGAAGTTTAAGGTGATGGATAAAGAGCAAATGTGGGTGAGGGTGTTACTGTTGATGTTGTTGATTATGGTGTGCTGTGTCAGCAGTGGTAATGCAGATGATGAAGAGCAGGGGAGGAAACCATCCTTGAGGGAGTGGCAGAGACTAAGAAGCGCTTATTCTGCCTATGAGGGACTTATTGGTCAGTTTGGTTGGTACAAGATGCTTAAGAACCTTCTCAACCAGGCATATCTCCGTCTCTTTCCTCCAAATATAGAGTAAGAGTGTGCATGCCATTGCCATTGGATATTTTCTTTCTTCACTACTTTATGAATGAATTATTGATGGTGTGATATTTGAAAAAGTTTTAGAAGAGAAGAGAAAGGAGAAGGCGTGAGTGGAGCAGGGGAGAAGGCCAGAGAAGGTTTAGGAGAGTGCTTCGAGAATGCAGCAAAATCAGCAGCTCACAATGTCAAGAACACATTCTCTGACACAGATCCCAAAACACACCAAGAACTTTGATGTCATTTATGTTCTGTTGCTGCTACCTTAAAAACATTTGTAACCACTGTTTCGTGTTGTTTATGATACTCATTAATAAAAAACCTCATCTTTTATGGGGTTAGATCTCTTTAATTACCCGATTAATTAATCACAAAGCTTCTTAAATTTTTTAATATTTTTTATACTTAAAAATTAAATACGAGAAAGAAAGAATGATACTTTAAAAATTGAGAGCATTAATTAAATTTTATTGGGACAGAAAAAATAATGAACGGTTGGGATGTGAGTGGAGATAGGATTGGGCGGATAGGATTGATTGAGAGTGGAGAGTGGACTCTGAGGGATATATGGCATGGACTTCTCAGTCGTCTGAGACTGAACGAGTGATTCTGTGATCTGAGTTTACAGAGAGAGAGAGAGAGAGAGAGAGAGAGAGGAAGATGAAGACGAAGACGAAGAAGACGACGGGGCAGTCGAAGTCCGGCAACAGTGACACCGTGCATTCACCGGTGGTGACTTATGCTTCCATGATTTCTCTTCTGACGCTGTGTCCTCCATTTGTGATTCTCCTGTGAGTTAAAACCTAATTTCCATTGTTGTTATTGTGGATTTGAATCGAGTGTGATGAAATCTGATCTGAACGATGTGGGACATGGAACTGAATGCGTGCAGATGGTACACCATGACTGCTGCTGACGGATCTGTTTCTGAGACGTGGGATTATTTGAAGCAGAATGGGGTGCAGGGCTTTCTAAACATATGGCCCAGGCCAACTGCTACGGCTTGCAAAATCATTGTGGTCTACGCCGTCTTTGAAGCGGCGCTTCAGCTCCTTCTGCCCGCCAAAACCGTTTACGGCCCTATTTCTCCAACTGGCCATCGACCTGTCTACAAGGTCAACACATCTCACACCTTTCATCTGTCAAATCCTTTGCTTTACTTTACTTCAATAATCACTCTCCCTTTTCCATTCTCCAGGCAAACGGTGTGGCGGCGTATTTAGTCACCTTGATTACTTATATTGCGCTTTGGAGGTGACCCTTTTACGCATCAACATTCTCTTTTTTCCATCTTCAATCTTCTCTGTTATCTTTCAAAAATGCATCTCAGTAGTAGTCACATTCAATTTTTGAGTCAGTGACCGATAATAGAAATTTGTAGACGTGCTGTTCGGATTCACTAAGCATGGAACTTGTCATGATCTTCAATTACTAATAATGCCCATTGGATATGTTGGGTTGAACAAAAAGGGAAAAAAATTGCTACTTTCCTTTTGACAATATATCAGCTTTATCAAGATAGTTTTGTTTCTGTGCTGTTGTAGGCTAATAAAAATCATCAGAAATTAAGTTGAATCTCATCTTCTGTAACTCTCCTGTTTTTGTCTCCTGCTATTTCAGTGACGAACCAAATGTCATTTTTTTATGCACTTTTCAGGTTTGGGATATTCAACCCTACAGTTGTTTATGATCATTTGGGAGAAATATATTCAGCACTCATCTTCGGGAGCTTTGTCTTCTGTATTTTATTGTACATAAAAGTGAGGCAGAAATATAGCACAAATTATAAACTATCTGTTACCTATGAATTCGAAATGAATTTTCTGATTTTTGTTATGTATGTTAGGGTCATTTGGCACCATCTTCAACAGATTCTGGCTCATCTGGAAACATAATCATTGATTTTTACTGGGTAAACTAATCTCTGCCTTTTACGTTGGCTAAACAGTTCTATACCACTTATCTTCTTTGATGTTTGTTTATTTCGATTGAAAATAGCCAAAAATTGCAAAAAGAAAAGGTGAGTGGTTGCATGATGAATCTGCGTAGACTGGTTTATATCGTGTTGGTGTCAGATACGAGTATGATTGCGGAGTCATTATGCATTCTTAAGTTCTTATAGAAAGATGACAACCTTTTTCCTGTAGTCTCACTGAAATTGCTGTGCGATGCTACAGTTGATCTTTTGAAACTCTTATTGTAGGAATGTCTCGATGTTTTGTGATTGTAATTTTCGCTTTGTTGACATAAGGATAGATTGCTTGAGAAAAAATCTGGTCACTTGGGCTGTTTTTTACATTAAGAATTAGAGTTCACCGTTTTTGTAAATAATGGTATTCTAATGTCTTGTCGTTCTTGCAGGGGATGGAACTCTACCCACGCATCGGAAAATATTTTGACATAAAAGTTTTCACGAATTGCAGATTTGGAATGATGTCATGGGCAGTTCTTGCATTGACCTACTGTATCAAGCAGGTTGGGTCTCATAATTATTCTTTGCATAAATATTGAAGTCAATTAAATACCAAGCTGTGTCTGCTGCTTATATTAGCTGCGGGTTTGGTGATTGTACTGTCCGGTTGGACTTCCTTAGTTGCCTTGGTGGCACCAACTTATCACCACCATGAGTAGGATGTGTGATGGATACAGTACTAGATGAAAACATGAATTTGTTTCATAAATATATTTTGCGATGTTTCCTGCCTTGGTTAATTCTATAATTTTGTATTCTTGTATTAACAGTATGAAGAAAATGGAAAAGTATCCGACTCGATGCTTGTAAATACTACATTAACGCTAGTATACGTTACCAAGTTTTTCTGGTGGGAAGCTGGATATTGGAACACAATGGATATTGCACACGATCGAGGTTCACATGTGCCCTATTCTTTTTTCTGTTGGACATACCTGCTCTCTTCTTTTGTTCTACTATTTTTAACTTTTGAAGCAAGGTTATTAATGGAGAAAGAACAGTATTTTTTTTGTTAGGGGGGTGTTACTGTATCCATTTGAAGCCTTTTTCTGAATAGAAAATAATTGACATCGTTAGATTTCATAGGTTATTAAAAGTATATCTTATTGCTAAATTCATTGTAGGTGTTCTTTTTAAACTCGTTGGTTGTCTCGCTTAATCTTATAGCACTTCAATCTTGCAGCTGGATTTTATATTTGCTGGGGTTGCTTGGTGTGGGTTCCATCTGTGTATACATCTCCTGGAATGTACCTTGTCAATCATCCTGTAAATCTCGGCATTGAGGTACCATCTCCCTCCTGTTTGTGATGCTTATCTGTTGTAGTCCAAAGGCAGCGGGGAACGAGAAATGAAGTTAGTTAGAGCTGAGTTAACTAGTGGAGTTGCCAGCAGAGTTTTTCTTAGTTTTATTCTTTATCATATCTGATTTTTCTGATAAATTCCATTTTTGTCTTCCAGGTAGCGCTCTCAATTTTATTGGCTGGCATTCTTTGCATATTCATCAACTATGACTGTGACAGGCAAAGGCAAGAATTTCGTAGGACAAATGGAAAGTGCACGATCTGGGGAAAAGCTCCGTCAAAGGTGTAGTACCTAGTATTTGCTGTGCAAATTTAATTTGGACTCTATTTTTTATAGAATGTATGCCAGAAAACGCTTACCCAAATATTTGGCCATAGGCTTATATAAGCTAAGACATAATGAATACTTTTGCAGATAGAGGCCTCGTATACCACTACTACTGGGGAAACTAAAAAAAGCCTTCTTTTAACCTCTGGATGGTAAGTATTCACTTAAAAATTTCTGTATGATTACTGAGAAGTGAGACCATACCTGCATCTTCTCCCTGATTGAGGGGTTTATGTTCACCATTTGTTGCGCTTGATTGCGGACATTTGAGTTTTTTTTAGGAGATGGCAATAGATTTAACAAGTCCTAATTCTATAAAAAGTGGATTTTGATAGTTTACGTTCAGATATGAATGTTATTTGTTAAGCATAGGGGGCTTGTAATTTCTGTAGCCCTTGGCTTTTATATCTGACGATAACGCTTGCGTAGAGTACTCTTGTTTTTTTCTTTTTCAGAATAAAAAAATGCCCGTGTATGAAAAAAAATACACCTTTGTCTTGGAAAAACTACCAATTCTCTTTAACGTTGGGACCTGCAGGTGGGGATTATCTCGTCATTTTCATTATGTCCCTGAAATACTGGCAGCTTTCTTCTGGACAGTCCCAGCTCTTTTTAATCATGTAAGGTTGCGTTCTTTTCTTTGAACAAATTGACTTTTGGAGAGAATGTTGATCTCAGTTTTTGTTTTCCCTTGCAGTTTTTGCCTTACTTCTACGTGATATTTCTTACCATCCTTCTCTTCGATCGAGCAAAACGTGATGATGATCGATGCAGATCCAAGTAAGCGTTCAGTTCAATGATTCTATCTGTTGATGTTACCTCTTGTATGATTTGTTTCCGAACACCCTCTTTAGCCTGAACTGTGTTATCTTTTAGTTACAACTTAATGGTGGGATTCATAGGCATGATTTTGTTTAGCATTATGAAATCAACAGACCTGTAGCCCAGTGTGTTTCATAAGTGTGCTTGCAAATCACAGTATAGAAAGCAAAAGAATATTGAGCACATCTCAACATGAAGTGGCAGTGCTGGCAAAAGAAACAAATTATAGAATCGTTTCTATCCATAAATGCCAGCAATTTGTTTTCCATAATAGCAGCACCATTATAAAGAATAAAATGAATGGTTCTTCAAAACCAATATTTTATTAATAATGGAATCAAGTGAGCTTTTCATTTACGTAGTCTGAAATTGGAACATTCTGTCGTTCTTCTGGATCAGCACCATTGCAAATGAAGTTAAAAATTTTCATTGCATGCAGGTATGGCAAGTACTGGAAACTATATTGCGACAAGGTACCCTACAGAATAATTCCAGGAATATACTGAAGAATGATGGTTGACGACAGATTATCTGGCCCGGGTTGGCTTTTATGCCATGTGAAAACTAAGGACGCCATCTGTTGCCTTATATTGTTTACAGCCTTTGCTTGGTGCCTCCTTCAGACGCATGTTAGAGTAGATTTTCTCTGAGGACTATTAATTATGATCCAAAATTTTTAAGCTAATGTCGGAACTTGATTTTGGGGTCCAGCTGTGTTAATTTGTTTTTCTATCATGTTCTCTGCTGGCAATGACTTGTGAGAAAGGTGCATGATATCGGATGCTTAGTGCAATTTGAAGTTTTATTCTGTTCCTGTGGCATACTTTCAATATCTGATTTCTTCCTTCACATATCAAGTTCCATAATCTAAAATCATCAGGTATAAGCAGGCACAACCAGCCAAACAAACTATGCACAATTTTCTACAGATGAAGGGACAACATTGGTGAACCAACCTTCAGGCTGGAAGCTTGAAATTTAGTCTGGTTAAAATTTCGTCTTTGTTCTTTATAAGTTGGATGCAGACTAATTCGACTAGCCTAACTTATTTTATAACGCATAAAAGATAAGGCTAAATAAGTTTTTGTAACTCTAGAAATTTAATTGTTATTTCAAAACCATAATAGCATTTTTATATCTAACATTTAATAGTATGTGAATAAACATATGTAGTTAGAGTGAAAACCAAATCTGTATGTGTTAAATTAAATATAGAAAATATTGAATATTTTCTAAAAGTATCAATTTCAACATGAACCAAATTTAGAGGTAACAAAAACTTATTTAATCCTAGAGGTTATAGTTTGAATTTACAAAATTTTATTTACATATTTATTATGTTATAAATTTTGATACGTATGTAAATATATATCTTACACGAGTCTTATATACTTTTAAAATAAGTGCATGATCTTATGCATTATAGACTGGAGTCATTTATTGAAATATGAATAAAGATATATTTATTGTCTGCCACTTAATTTTGATTATTGTTTCTTTATACATTCCAAAAAGTTCTTTCATGATCAAGATTAGGTAAGGACGAACACAAATATTTATAGGGATTTTTTTTTGTTTCATTTCATCTTTCACTTTAAAAGTTGTTTACTCTGAAAAAAGCATCCATTCTCAAGTTGTTTGGCTTTTGACATCCACGTGACTCTATAAATAAAATAAAATAAAATAAAAATTACAATGTTTACAAAATAAACACAGTAGCGAAAAAGATGAATAGAAAATGATAAATAGTCATGGAAAAATTTTAATTTTTTTGGAATTTTAAATTATTTTATCTGATAAATAAATTGGATCTAATACTGATTTTGGACAAAGAATGTGATGTATTTCCGAGAAACATATATTTTTTATGAACAAAAGTTACATATACCAGCACAGATATTTTTATCTGTTATTTTTTTAATTAAAATTTAGAATTTTATTTGTAAATTTTAAATAGGGTACTGTTTGTAAGTTTTTTATTCATGTATTTGATATATAAACACCAAAACAATCGTTGTCTCCTCTTCAAAAAAAAAATAAAAAAAGGCGTGTCCTTTTGGGGAAAAAAGGTATAAGATTAAGAATTTGAAATCCCATTGAGCCCTAGAGATCGGAAAGTTTCACCCTTTCATTCGGTGCGATTCTCACTCCTGTTACTTTCTCAACCTTTCCGATTCAATGATTGTTTTCACTCTGTTTATTTCGGTTGTCTTTATGAATTTTGCGAATTAGTATGTTGAATGATTTGCGAATTGATGTATGCTCGTCCAATACTTGATTCAAATCGATGTCGTTCTTAAACTGTTTTAGCTCATTCCACATCCACAAGTTAGGGTTTTTGTTAGTACCCCCAAATATTCATCTACCCCACCGGTCGTTTCGTCCTTTACTAGTTATGTGGGAATATCTGCTACGTCGTTCGAGAATTTCTCTTTAAAAAAAAACTGTCTTCAATCATGTTTTATTTTTTTGGGACAGAGATGTCATCGTATGACAATGTTGTTGGTGGGAAATTGAAGCTGAAGGGGAAAGCTCTGGATGTGGCTGGTGGAGTGAAGAAGAAGAAAAAGAAGAACAAGAGAAACCAGGATAAACTTCTGCAAGTTACCGAAGATGAAATTTCAGCAGGTTCATTCATATCTTTGTTTTAGGACAACATGTTACATGTATGTTGTGTTGTGTTGTTCTTTCATTAACTGAGGCTTGTTTTGTTACACGCGTGCCTACTTGTAAGGCAATGGAGCCTTAAACTTCTAAGGGTGATGAATGTTGAAGCAATGATAATTAAAACCTTGTCTTGACTCTTGATGTGTGATCATTCATCCTGTGAAATGGCAAATGGTTCTATTATACGTTGTAGTAAATAATGGAATCGTGGTGAGGGCATGAACTTGCATGAATTTGTTACTCTAGTTATTTTATCTGTAAGATGGTTTGATTATGGCTGAGTAGTTCTGTTTTTGTTGGTTTTCTTTGATAGCTTTGTGTTCAATTGACCATATATATAATGGTGTATGATTTAGGTGGAAGCGATGAACAAGCTAAAGATTCTAATGATGAGGATATAAACGCGGCCAGGGAATTGAGCAGTGGGAAAGGGAAGGCAGCCCATTATGATGATCATCTTACGCCGGCAGAGAGGAGATACATAGAGCAGAGGGAGCAACTTGATGTTCACAGATTGGCCAAGATTGCTAATAAATCTCACCGTGATAGAATTCAAGATTTCAACCAGTATCTTGCAAACATGAGCGAGCATTATGATATTCCTAAAGTTGGTCCTGGATGATTGTTTCAGTGCGGTTTGCCACCTTATCATTTGTACTTGTTAGTTAATTTCAATGCCCTGTGCACGCACAATGGTTATTGTCACTTTATATTCATACTTTGTTTTGGACCAAGCTGTATTTCGTGTAATAGATATATTTGTTTTCTCTTCCTGTCGATGGAGAAGTATGTCAAATAATCATTTACTTGTTAAGGCTGGAAATATTTAAATTATATTTAGTATGTCAAATAATTTTGGTACATATTACATTGTAGCATTTTTTTTTTTTAAAATGCAAAAAATAATCATTCTACCTTAAAATAAATAAGGGGATCAGATATCTGTTAGTGACAAAAGAAATAAAAAGGAACGGATAGAATAATGTTGAGCATCAATAATGCTTCATTGTGTTGCGTTGAAGTAGTTTCTCATATAGGTGGGTTTCGAGGTTGCTCGATTTATTGCAGGTGGGAGGATGGAAAGTTTTCAGAGCATGATAATTACTTATAAATATAGCAAAGTTCAAGTGAGTTTTTGTAGTAAAGTAATAAGTATTATGGGAAGAACGTTTGTTTGTGTGAATAGGTGTCAAGAGTTAACATTCGATTGAAAGAAAAACCTAGATAGAGCCAAGAATTTTTCTTCCTGATCGATGCGCGCTCAGCAAATGGATCCAAGAATTTCTTTTATTTATTTTTTACCAGAAAATTAAATCAAGATTACCTAAAACTAACATTTGCTGGCAAGGGTACTATTGGAAAAGTTGTAGAAGTCCATCACGAAGGAGAAATGTGGAGGCTGAGGATAAGAGAGAATGGGAACCAGTGAAACGAGGTAGTCGGAAAAAAAAAAAGAGAAGATATAAACGGTGGATGGAGAAGGAGTAGAAAGAAGCAAATGCTTTCACAGTGAAGATAGATGTTTTTGCTAACGTTTCTTTGGTCGTTAGTATTGTCTTATGATATTACGTTGGTTTGCAACATCCTGGTTGTGTATGAGCATTGGCCCATCTAAAACATGTTGAAGTGTATGAGCATTGGCCCATCTAAAACATGTTGAATGCTGGGGTTTAAAAGGACAAACGAAACATAAATTGTTATGTATGACAATAACCAATGTTATAATACCTAGATCGTTTAATTAATAAACTCCATATCATGATGATTGACACAATTGTTGTGCAATATTATGATGCATAAGAATGACACTTAATTTATAATTGTAGTTCGTAATACGTATGCCTAAAACGTAACCAATCTGGTTCAAGAAATAGTCATGTTGCGCAAATGTTCAGAAGGGAGCGGAAGTAAGAGAAGACTATCGTTCAAGTATTATTCGTATCTCTAAATTTTACCGTCACAAAACTTGACAAGCAAAATAATTCAAATAAATATTCATTGCTACAAAAAGTCCATCTATGAAATACAGGATTCAAGATGATCCACTTCCCCCAAAATTTCCAACCCTGTGAATCCAGAATCCACATACCCTCAGGCATTTAATGTTCTAAAATAATTTTATTCTCCTAAATACATTGAAAGAGCAACGTTTCATTTCTTATTCTCAATAAACAAACTGGGGATTGACTGAAAACACATGATTATAGCTACACATGAAACTAGATCAAAAGCCAAACCAGCACCAAGAAAGGAAATAAATGTGATATGAATGAATCAAACAGTCAAATATTAGAACGCTGGGGACGTTGCAACCCTGGTACGCTAGATTGCCTCTTAAATAGGAACAACACTATTTGCGCAAACTACCCACCATCATCTTCATTCATCGGGTTTCATCCTCAAGGTTGCGGAAGCCGGTAGTTAGGTCCTCGTGCAACTTCTGAAATTTGGCGACCAAAGCAGCTTCACCTTCTGCAGGATCCTCAAATTTCTGAGACCTGCGATGACAACAGATCAATAGAATAAGACCTACTCCGTAACATGTCAAAATAAGTCATCATGTGTAGCACTACAACTACTCACACTAAGCGATAGAAGAGATCTCCCGCACGATGCTTGATAAGGGAGTAAGTTATCTTCTGACCATCTGTACCAGCTCCCCTCTCTACTGCCTGCACATGTAGCCAGCCCACATTAAAGTTCTAAACTTTGAATGCCATTTAGCAATCTTAACTGAAATTTCTTCAGGCAAGAGTAATAATAACACTTTGGCTAAGAAAGTAAGAAACAGCCTTTCTTGTACCAATCTGAGGGGTGACAGACATGAACTGAACATAAAATCCATCTTTATGTTTACATGGATTTTTTTTCCTGATATAAACAAAACTAAACCATTGCCAGATTCCTTAGACCACCCATACCTGATTGGCCAAATTGTAGAAATGGATAATGTTACGCATCATCCAAACAGACTTGTAGAAGGGGCAGAATTTGTCATATCTATCTCAGCCACAGAAAAAAACATAAGCACAGCAAATAAAAACAATAACATAATACATGCTAAAGAAGTTAACCAATTACAAGGACACTTACGGTGTAAAGGCATTTTGAGCAAGATAATCCTCTCTCAAAAGCTTTGCAGTTTCTAAGGTGATCTTATCTCCTTCAGCTAAAGCATCCTTGCCCACAAGCTGGAGTAAACACAGGAAAAAAATTATCCAGTTATGTATACTAGTTATAGAACAAAAGCGTTCATCCTAACAAATTTTCTAACACACACCATAATTTAGTAGCATTTAGAGCTCCACTCATCAAATTATGCATCCCATTGATACCCAAGTTTCGACTAACTAAAGGTTTGTCCACAAGTTGATTATGATACCACATCTATTCTCAGAAGATGCTGAACCATTCTTAATCCCATCCTAGGAATGGGTGCATTTTTTTTAACAAAAAATCAATATAATAGAACCAGCAAAAAAACACACCTGGACAATTTCATTCAGGTCGTCTTCTCTTTGCAGAACTTCACGAGCTTTAGTCCTAATGTTTATAAAATCTGGATCAAATTGCTCGTAAAAGGATTCAAGGGCCTAAAGATACCAAAAAGAAAATATTAATTGAAAAATTATGGAACCAAAACACGAAGTATATGCATACAAATGTAGCCAGCAGGATAACGAGTTACTAAGTAACCAACTTCAGGACATACCGTTGAGTATTTTGAATAGGAAATAAGCCAGTTCACAGAAGGAAAGTGCTTCCTCTGAGCAAGCTTCTTGTCCAGACCCCAGAAAACCTGTCAATCAGCAAATATCAACTTATACAGTGAATTGGAAGTCATTGAATGATAGGCAAAAAAGGAATTAACTAGACGGATTTCATAGTGATAATTCTGAACAGGGTTTTAAATATTGGACATTAGTCAAAACAACCTGAATGAAGCTTATTGCTGACTTAATTCGCATGCAGTTACCACTTTCAACCATATTTGAAGGTACAGTTTTACCTGAACTATGCTGAGGGTTGCAGATGTCACAGGATCTGAGAAATCTCCTCCAGGTGGTGAAACAGCACCAACAATTGTTACACTACCTGTACGTTCAGGGCCTCCAAGACATTTTACTTTCCCAGCACGTTCATAGAAAGAGGCTAAACGAGCAGCAAGGTATGCAGGATATCCACTATCTGCAGGCATCTCAGCCTGTGGAAGACAACAGTATCATCAAATTACATTGACCAGGGTCCATTCCTCAAGCGTCTCAATCGTTATTGTATATAAATGGTCTAGTTTATACTAGTCAGGAAATCAACTTCAAAAAGTAAAAGTACAAAATAATATATGAATTTGAAGCACAAAAATAAAATAAAAAATCTTCCTAACAGGCAATACTAATTAACTACTATTAGGGAAATAAAATTCTCACCAGTCGTCCAGAGATTTCACGCAATGCTTCTGCCCATCTAGATGTAGAATCAGCCATCATACTGACATTGTAACCCATATCTCTAAAATACTCAGCTAATGTGATTCCTGCAATTAAATAAAAAATGCAGTACACAGGTCAAACTAGTCCATTATAAGGGCAAATATAACAAAGATTGAGCCAGATGAAAAATAACCAATATGCAGAATATTTTGACACTAAGCACGGATTTACAACAATAGTCACCTGTATAAATTGAAGCTTCACGAGCAGCCACAGGCATGTTTGAAGTGTTAGCCACCAGTGTTGTACGCTTCATGACAGATTCTTCACGACCATCAGGTAACGTCATTGTAAGTTGGGGAAAATCCATGAGAACCTGAACAATCATTCAATTAGTTTGCCAACTGCAAAATAAGGACACTGCATTTTGATACAGGTAACTTACCTCTGCCATTTCATTTCCACGTTCCCCACAACCGACGTAGACCACAGCATCAGAGTTGGAATACTGCAAAAGAGGGGAAAGAAATTTATAATTAAAATAACTTTATGCCTTAATGGTGGGGCGTATTAAGTTGAGAGTTAGCCCAGGCACAACAATACAGTTTCACCTTGGTGACTGGTTCATGAGTTTGAATATGGAATCAAACCTCCACAAAGCAAGTTAGTTAGGGTGTATTAAGTTTACCTTAGAAAGAGCCTGACTGATGACTGTTTTCCCACAGCCAAAAGCTCCAGGTATGGCACAAGTCCCACCAAGAACTGAGGGGAAAAGGGCATCAAGAACACGCTGTACAAAACAGAAGTCATTAGCCATGAAAACTATCACAACTACTCATGGATGAGACAACTGATAACAACTGAGTTTACCTGACCAGTAAGAAGAGGAGTATCAGCTGCAAGTTTTGATGCAACAGGCCTTGGTGTACGTACAGGCCAAGTCTGAAAATGGGTAAAGTACCCAAAAGGAAGTAGTAATATAAGATACTGATAAGGAAGAGAAATACTTCAATTAAGTTGCTACACTGAACAAAATAAATGGTTAAAAACCTGAAGCATGGTGAATTTCTTTTTGACACCTTGAAACTCAAGTTCCAATACAGTATCCTGAAAATAATAGAAGGATTAAAATCATAGATTGCAGAGAATAAGAGAAGCTACTGAATGCGATAATAGAGATGTTGAATACATATGTAAGCTTGGCAATCCTGCCATCATCAGAAAATTATGAAGCAAAGAGAAAGAGAGGCCGCGAATATCACTCCAAAAAGATGTCAGAAAACAAATAATGGACTAAAAAAGCTATCATCTCATAGAAAAAAAAAAGCACAATACATAAAAGGAAAGGAGTTCAAAGAAACTGACCGTTATAGAATATTGGCCAGGAGGAGCAATGTAGGTAATCTTTCCCATGGCATCAGGAGGAAGTGCAATATGGTGTTGCATTAGAGTGTTCTCAAAAACAGTCTGCAACGGTAAATAATTCACTAGATTTAAGAAAAAACAGATGCACAAAATAGGAACAACTTGCAAGCCAACCTAAAGGTAACAGAAACATACAGCGTATAAATCTCCACCAGTTAAGAGGTCACCTTCACCTGTCATCAGTGAATAAAGTAGAATATCAGAAAAAAATGGTCCATGTAATACTTCTGTTCAGTATAGAAATTAAACAATAAAAAGAAAAATAATTTTATTTCTCTAGTACCAATTTTCTTAGGCTGAAATTCCCAAAGTGTATCTTTGTCAAGTGCTGGAACAGACACACCCCGAGGAATATAGACATCGCCAGATCTTTTAGCAATAGTTTTCAAAGGCCTCTGTCACAATAAAGAAACATTTAAGTAAGAAAGAAAACGCAAAGAAAGGAAAACTTAAATTATTAATTGGTCAGCGTATAGCAATTGAAGTGATATGTAATCCGTAACGTTCTGCTTAGGGAAAAAGCACACCTGAATTCCATCAAAAATATTCCCCAATATTCCAGGCCCCAACTCCACGGACAAAGGCTGTTATAAAACATACTGGTTATCAGCTGAAGTTCACAGTAAGAATTTAAACATAAGAGAAAGGCATATGGAATCTGACCTTGTGCGTACGTAACACTGGATCATTAACCATCAAACCAGCCGTTTCCTCATAAACTAAAATTGCAAAGAACCAAATAGGTTATCATAAAAAACTAACAAAACGCAATATAAAGATTAAAAAACGAAAATGTGGTATTATCAACGCAGCATGCAGTTTCATAATTGCACCTTGGATAGTAGCAGAATCCCCTTCGAGACGAATAATTTCACCGATGAGATTGTCATGACCAACGCGCACCAGTTCATACATAGCAGCCCCAGCCATGCCATCTGCAACCACGACTGGTCCCGAGACCTGTTTTCATTGGGAAAACACAATTAAGCATCCTTGACCCTTGTGTTAAACTTCCAGAGCCAAAAAAAAAAGGAGAATCTAAGAGTAATTAACAAGTGCGATTAAGTGGATCACATCCTCAAGGAAGCAAAAGTAACCTAGCATGAAGCGATTATGATACCAGCATACAAAGACGCAAAAGGTGTAGAATGTACAGTAAAACGGTACAAAAAAAGAAGAAAAATAAAAGTTAGATCGGGTATTAATTCAAGAGATTGAAGATGTAAAGGGACGGTTATAAAAGAAAACGGTGATATAATGAGAAATAAGTAATAGAGAGATGGAGCACGGAGATCAACAGGCAAAGCGAATCAAATGAGAAGACGGGAGGTGATTGGTTTCGGATCGGATGGTGGAAACGAAGATGGCAGCGATGAGTGGATAAACGAAGGAAAGTGGAAGAAAAAAAAAAAACAAAAAGAAAGCGAGGAATTGAGAAGTGGAGAGAAGAGAACGAACCTTGCGAACGTAACCGTATTCACTCTCCTTCTCGGAGTCCTCGAAGGTGGTCAAGCGAGCTCCATAAACAGCGGGCATTTTGAGATCGGAGATGAGTTTGAAGATCCGATGCGAGAAAGGTCAAAACCCTAAGGATTGGAGAAGAGAAGTGAACGAAAGTGCTTGATGAGATTGGGAATGTGAGAGAGAGTGAAGATGAAGATGATGATAGTGATGTATGTATTTGCTTTGTTTTATTTGATCTACCACGGAGATTCACACACTATCGCACCACGTATGCTCTTTCCTTCTTCCCACGTCGCTCTTGTCCGCACATTGCTTTTCACTCATTCTCTCTTATTAATTAATTAATTAATTAATAAATAGTAAATATGCATGAATTTCCCGGGCTGGATTGGAGAGGAGAAATATTATTGGGCCTTAAGCCCATGAGAAGCAGGAGGGCCCAATAGAAGAATGAGTTGTAGTGTTTGGCAAGGCAAGTAACAGTACTTGTAGAGGTTTGTTTCTGGTATTTCCTTTCTACCACCGACGTAACATAAGCGAGGAAGAGAGAAGAGAAGAAGAGAGAGGATCAGGAAGCTGGTGCTTTGGGTTTCGCTCTGATTTGAATCGCTGAAAGGCAGAGAGGGATCTATCTTTCTATCTATGGCTCTTGCGGGAGTTGAAGTGAAGCATGTGGAGGGCGCACCGGAGGAGAATTGCTCCGCCAAGCTCACCAAGCAGGGCGAGGGTCTCCGCCACTACTATTCTCTCAACATCCACGAGCATCAGCTCCTTCTCCGTCAAAAGACGCATAACCTCAACCGTCTTGAGGCTCAGCGTAACGAGCTCAATTCCAGGGGTCAGCTAACCCTAACCCTAGCCCTACTTTATTCCTTCGCCTTCCCTTGTCCAATTCTATTCATCGTTTTTTTCCCCTTCAATTTCCACAGTGAGGATGCTACGCGAAGAGTTGCAGCTTCTACAGGAGCCTGGCTCCTATGTCGGTGAAGTTGTCAAAGTGATGGGCAAGAACAAAGTCCTTGTCAAGGTCAATTCCTGCTTTCTCTCTTTTCTTTCATTTTTCTCCTCTTTCTTTTAACATTCTCCAATTATATTTGTAAATACTATTTTGTTAATTTTTTTATAGATCTATATTTATGATATCCTGTTTTTCTACTCTACAACATTTGCGTCTGCTTGCTTGCAAACTTTTTCTATTCTCAATGATTGCTGAGTGTTGGATGATTTTATGCAATGTTTTGTTCTGAAATGATGCATCGAACGGCACTGCATGATTTATTTTCACCTGTTAGTTACAAACGCTTGACTTTATCAGATGGTTGGGTGCTGCTTGTTTATTTGCGAAACTAACAAAAAAAAAACAGGATCAAAACCAAGATGAAGTGCTGATTTTTCCTTTACTTTTCCTCAGGTCCACCCAGAAGGAAAATATGTTGTTGACATTGACAAAAGTATTGACATTACAAAGATCACTCCATCCACTAGAGTTGCACTTCGCAACGATAGCTATGTTCTTCATTTAATTCTGCCCAGTAAAGTTGATCCGTTAGTCAATCTGATGAAAGTTGAGAAAGTTCCTGATTCTACGTATGACATGATTGGTGGTTTAGACCAGCAAATCAAAGAAATCAAAGAGGTACATTATTCAGCACTTTTTAATATTATTACCGTTTAATGCTCATAATCTCTCAAGGTAGGACCTGATATTTCTACCAATCCATCTGGGTCTGTACATGCATCACTCCTGTGTTATTTTCTGTATGCATATATTTTTCTACGTATATGTATTTTGTATATTAGAAAAGATCAGTACTATTTTTGGGCCTCATATATGTGGTTAAATATGCAGGTCATCGAGCTACCAATTAAGCATCCTGAGCTCTTTGAGAGTCTTGGAATTGCACAACCAAAGGTAGTCTCTCATTTTGCAGTTGTTGCTAAATTTTATGTTATTCAATCAACAAATTTTGGATGTTGATTTTCTATTTGCTGTATCTCTGGAACACATCACAGGGTGTCCTGCTGTATGGGCCACCTGGTACAGGGAAAACGTTGTTGGCTAGGGCAGTGGCTCATCATACTGACTGTACGTTCATAAGGGTGTCTGGTTCTGAATTGGTTCAGAAATACATTGGAGAAGGTTCTAGAATGGTCAGGGAGCTTTTCGTTATGGCCAGGTTTGTACCCTTTGTTTAGGTTCCTCTGTTGATATTATCTGTTTATACCAATGTAGAAGGGATAAAAACAAGAGAAATGCTAGCAGTAGACTCTCTTTAATTGGTTGAAAAACCCAAAAATTTGTGGGGTTCCCATTATTGGACGAGCCTTTCTTGATTTTGTAGCTTTCAATAAACTCTAACTAATAGGACAGTGTGTTTGAGAGTATGTTTCTAGCATTCCTCTAAAAGTGAACTGTTCATGGCGTTGTGACTTTGTGAGTTGGGGATAGTTTTAAGAGGGGATTGGGTTAACTCGATCTGGGCAAAAATTTATGCATAGTTTCTTAGATTTTGATTGTCAAATTTGGTCTTTAGATGCATACAATGTATCAGGTGTTGATGGAATTTGGTGTGAATGTTATGTCTTTCTTGCAATTTCCTCTAATAAGTGTACTTGTAAAGGGAAGGATGATAATTTTTATTCTCCTTAAGAAGTTATGCTTAACATTTTTTATTCATAGACTTTCGTTTTTATGTTATTTGCAGGCTTCCCTAATTTGTCATTGTATATAAATATTATCATGCAACGCTTTTCTTCTTGACAGGGAGCATGCTCCATCAATTATCTTCATGGACGAAATTGACAGCATTGGATCTGCTCGGATGGAATCTGGAAGTGGCAATGGTGACAGTGAGGTACAACGTACTATGCTGGAACTTCTCAACCAGTTGGACGGATTTGAAGCTTCAAATAAGATCAAGGTAAAAGGGGCTGTATACTGTTATATTGTGTACCATTAAGGGAAAATGGGGAACTTTAAAACTAGTCTAATGTCCACTGTTGTAAATAGAAACTTGAAACAGTTGAACATAAAGAATATTATTTACTCTATTTGACTCTTTTGAGATAAGTTCACAATTCTTTGTGGAGGTTCTGAAGATAAATTTTCAATTGTAGGTTTTGATGGCCACTAATAGGATTGATATCTTGGATCAAGCTCTCCTTAGACCTGGACGAATTGATAGGAAGATTGAATTTCCTAACCCTAATGAAGAGGTTTGCATTTTTGCCTTCATGTTACTTGTTAATATATTTGTAATGGGATAAAGGGTGCACCTTGTGCATTCGTAACAAATATTCCTGAAAATAACTGTATATGTTTGTGCAGTCTCGGCTGGATATTTTGAAAATCCATTCAAGGAGAATGAATTTAATGCGTGGCATTGATTTGAAGAAGATTGCTGAGAAGATGAACGGAGCGTCTGGTGCTGAACTAAAGGTATTTTTCTTCATTTGCATCATATGTTGGGTTTTTCCATATGCTATAAAATCGAATTAAAAACTGTCCTTATTGAAGCAATTTGTGATGGTGTTGCTGATCTCGTATCAAGGAATTATTAGCCTAGGTTATATTTATTAAAATGATGGGTGCCTTGATATATATAATTTTTTCTTTTCTCCATGCAAACATGTACATGTCAATTTCTTTATGGAAAACCCCTAGAGAACTTCTACAATGTAATGATTTGGGTCAACTATCAAGTTTTAACTGTCATTAGATTGTTGGATTGTTATTCAATATATTATCTTTGTTCTGGAGGCAAATAAAGTGTTTTGGTAGTAAAAGTTGTTAAGACACTAGCTCTCAGAATATTTTATTTTACTTTTTTATTATTTAAGTTCGTCCGAGAGTTAGAGTAAATAAAAGGTGAGTTCGTTTGTGTAGTCAAAATACTTGGACGACTTTGATCAAATGGAATACATTAAAAAATATTTGTGCATCAATCACATCAGAGTGTATATTGCAGAATCTTGAGCCTCCAAGACAGACGATACAGAATGAGTATTGTGTGCTTAGCTGGACGTATAAATACAAGGAAACAGTAGCAACAATAAACTACTGTTATGTGATTGGGAGATTTTATAATGGATTAGTAACTAGTTGAGATATAATAGTGAGATTTTATTACGATTTGACAACAGAATCCGTTATAATATCCAAAAAAATCATCAATGCTGGTACAATTGATGAGATAATAAAACAAGTAAGCCTGAATGTTGTTTTTTTTTTTTTATTATTATTATTACAGAATGTGAAACGAAATCGGTCATAAATCATAACAGTGATGAATTTTAAGCATTCATAATAATGCAAGCATAGATCAATTTAGTTTGTCAGTGTTAAATTAATACATTATTTCAGTATCTCAGCCTGACTGATAGTCAAATTGTGTTTGGTATGCAGGCTGTATGCACAGAAGCTGGTATGTTTGCTTTGAGGGAGAGAAGGGTACACGTGACTCAGGAGGATTTTGAGATGGCTGTGGCCAAGGTGATGAAAAAGGAGACTGAAAAGAATATGTCATTGCGGAAGTTGTGGAAGTGATTTTAATTTCATGTTTCTGGTGCACTTATCTTGTGAAGACGGACAACAAACTCACCTTAGGGTTTCAATTTACGGTGGCATTGATTTTCGTTTTGATTTAAGTTTACCATGTTATGTAACAAATCATGATTCTTTCCGGTTGAGTTTCTTCCTTGTCTGTGTCTTCGAACTGCACAAAACATTTATAGAGTATTTTACAAATATTCTTATTGAAGACCACTAAATAGTTTAAACCAGTGAAAATAACGGCCACCAACAAATGCGAAAAAAATAATCTATCCAATTTCGACGCTCTTTCCTTTCTAAACAATCTAACTTGAAATAGTACCTTTTTAATGCTTGAATATAATTTAAATGAAGTTATTCCATCTTATAATATAGCCATGAGGATGGTTAGGTTTGGGTTTTTAAAGACCTTTCTTAATTAAAATGGTAAAAAAAGGATTGGATACACCGCTTTGTGTTTTCAATTATATTATATATATTAATAAATTTGATAAAGATAATATGATTTTAACTTTTAGTATACTATTATTCGAATAAAAGTTTTAAGATAATTATTATAAAAGTTAATAAATTTGTTATATATAATAAATTATAACTAAATACAATATATTTTTATGATTCGTACATAGTTTTGTATTTCTAATAATTTTTAAATTAATTTTAATTTATAAAACTCAGATTTAATATTATATAGGAAAATTTAAATTAATTTAGCTATAAATTTTTACTAACTGATTGAAATAATTTTAAAGATTAATTTGTTAAATTTAAGAGCACAGTGGTTGAAGATAAGGATATCACTGTTTGAAGACTCTAAATCAAGTTTCTTTTGTGTATTATTTGTTTTATAGTTTAATTGTATTTCATATTTTTTTTTTCTCATATTTCAGTTTGCTATTTGGGAAACTATGTATATCCAATGTGTTCGTCTATTTTAAATACGATGATGATTTGTTGTTTGTTAAAATTTTCATATTTTTTTAAATTAATTTTTGGAATATAAAGAACAACTTATGTGATTGTTAACAATGAATTAGTTTCTTTATAGTTCTTTCGATAACATAAGAAACCTGAATACGTTTTAAGGCCAAATAATATAAAGACTCAATGATAATATTATAAGGCAAATTTATTCACTAAAAGTAAGTATGATCGGAACTCTTTCTCACCCTATTACAGATATGAAAGTGGATAATAATACACATATGCTCTTTTTACATCAAATTGTACATTTTCTCTCACTCCTTTTATTACATTATATATTTTATATATTCTATAAATCATCACATTTTTTTTTCTCTTTAGGTGTAAATAAATTAGATGTCCATCAAACATTTTTAATGCAAATTATGCTCTGCATTTTCTTTTCCTTTCTCAATAAACATATTTTGATTATTCTTTTGCATCTGTGTTAGTTTGAATTTGCTAAAGTTAATAATTACCAATGGCAAACCATTACAGATTACAAGAATTGAATAGGTAAACAACCTGAGTAACTGATCTAAGAGAAGACTAATTTCAAATTTAAGCAAAAAAATAGTAAACCATTAAAAGATATTCAATCACCATTCAATTACAATGCAATAACAGTAGATCAATTATATAGACAATATTTTTTCAATTTAATATTTGATATCAACACCTCAGTTTTATTAAAATGAATTTTTAAGATGTCCGTTTCTTTTTATTCATCACTCTTGAAGAAAATGCGACTCTATTTATTAGTCATTTTAGAATGTTAACATAAAATTAATTATCAGTTTCTTAATCACACCGTTATATGAAAGGAAATTAGTCGTAATATTTAAATATGAAAATAAAAAATGTAGTGAAACATTACAAGTAAATTGAATAAAAAATATGAAGAAAAAGCAGAGGGGATGCTTTAGTTTTGTAAGAAAAGGAAAATTGATTGCGTTGGTTGTGTTGTGTTGTGTTGTATCATCCATCTTATCTCTCATTTTTGAGTTGGATGATGAATGAAAATGGATGTGGTAGCCGAGGCGAAGCAGCCACTCACTGAACCATAGCCATTCAATTAACAAAAACAAGGGAAAGGTATTCAAACTAATTCATTCCTTCATTCGGTTATGGATTCTTTCTGGATTAACGTTGTATTGTGTTGTGTTGTGCTGTGTGAAACATAGTATAGATTGTCCTGTTTGTGCAGCAATGGACCTGGCTTTTCATTCAGCCTTGTTGTGCTCACCATCTCTGTCTTCCACTTCCATAACAAAAAGGCCCAATTTCACTTTGAACAGGCCTTTCACTGTTAGGAACTTCTCCTTGCCTTCTGCTCTGGTTCGTGCTACTCACTCTTCCTTTCTACTTCCTTTCCTCCGGTTAAGTTGACCATGGCATGGCACGGCATTACCAATCACTTCTTTTGTTTATTTTTGCTTTTGGGTTTATTTAAAGGCATATGATTCTGAATTAGAGAGCAAAAAGCATCTACTTTTGACCTCTGTCCAAGACACCCAAAGGGGTCTTTTAACAACTCCTGATCAACGCTCCTCTATTGAGGAGGCTCTGGTGAATGTGGAAGGCCGCAACATGGGTCACCCAATCAATCTGGCCAAGTTGGATGGAACATGGCGCCTTCAGTACACTTCTGCCCCTGATGTTCTCATTCTTTTCCAAGCTGCTGCTGCACTTCCTTTCTTTCAAGTACATACCAACCTACTTTCAATTTCACTATCTCGAATCTGTTATCTATGCTTTCTTTATTCAAGTTATCTTTGCACTCACCATTCTGTGATCAATTCTGCTTACCGTTTTATTACTTCATTTGCTTTCATATGTTGAGATAGGTTGGACAGATCTTTCAAAAATTTGAATGTCGTGATCAATCTGATGGAGGTATTATCCGCAATGTTGTTCGATGGAGTATTCCAAATTTGTTAGAGGTAAAACAACACCTTCTTTTACTTTCTGCTGTCCTGTTTTCTGCTTAGGAGGCTGCAACTTCATAATACATGACAAAGTCCTAAACTTCAGATTTCGGACACTGGATTGTGACTTTTGTTTGTACTAACATTACACTTCACTAGTCAATTATTTATTTCCTTTCTTTTTTCTACAATATATAGAGGTAAACTAGATTGTATTAAATTTAGTTGAATCTTGAATATGTTCTGTTGGAAGTCTGGGTGGAAATAAAAATTGTCTTTTGTTTTTCTGTCACTTATGTTTTCTTTTATCTAATTGAAATTTTTACTGTCTACTCTTGAAGATGCATTGCTTAAAGGATTTCTTTTTAATGAGAGATTGATATACTTCATCCTAGGGGAAAAGGAAAATTAAAATTGGATAAGAACCATTGAACTATCCCTTTGTTTTTGTTCGTTCTCTTTGAACATGAGTTGTACTTTAATGGTTTTAACCTTTGTTGCAATAGGCCCAATGGGTAAGTTCAAGACCTACAATTTTCTTGAAAACTCTAAATTCTATAGTGTTTGTTTTAAAGGGTTTGTTCAAATGTGAAGCTCTCTTTCTAACATCTTATCCATCCTTAATTGGTTGGAAAAATGAAATTAGACGAAATACTTGAGCTTGAGCATTGGTGCTCTCTCCATGGACCCAAAATAAAAAGCTCTTGTCCTTCTTTGTATAGGAACAAGAAGGTGCTACACTGCTTGTATCCGCCAAGTTTAATGTTGTATCTGTCCGTAATATATACCTTCAGTTTCAAGAGGTAATCATTTTCACTTTCTTGAGCATCATTTCTATTATGGTTGCGGTGCAATATCTTTCTAAACAAATGCTGGGTTATATACATAATTTCTCTTCTACATAAGTGGTTTGAAACTTTTGGAATGATCGTCCACCTTTAATTTCATTTTTGGTATTCATTGTAAGTTATAACATTTTTTCCGTGTCCTATTTCTAAATTTTATTATGGGGTTTATGGGTCAGTATTTATTTCTAAAAAAATAGTAAAGAGTTAAATGTAAAGGCAAGGCTCTTTCTGAACTTACAGCCGGTATTTGGGTATGAATATATTGATTTTTCTTTAGTTGGTGTGATGCTGTTATAACATTGGACGAAACATGCAATTTATACCTGGCAGATCACAGTTCAAGATATAAATATCAGTGAAGAGCTGCAGGCTTTAATAGCTCCAGCAATACTACCTCGATCTTATATAAGTCTTCAGGTAAGTCAACGTTAAGTTATGGTTGTATTTGGATGTTAATTTTAATGTGCGCTATTCATGGCATAGGATATGAATATCATTGACAACAGTAACTTATGTCACGAAGCCTGTTTTTGCTCCAATCTTTGATGCCATACTTTATGTGAATGATCTAATATGATTGTTATCTGCATGAGAACTAGTCAAAATTGTTAGCTTACATGTTTTGTTTATGTAGTTAGACAGACATTGTTTATAGGTTGCACATAATTGTGCTTTTCTCCTGCAGATTTTGCAATTTCTCCGCACATTCAAAGCTCAAATCCCTGTGAGAGATCCAGGAAGGTTTGTCATGGGCTACTTTGTTGAAATAGTTAGTGTGTTTCTTTTGACAAAAACGTATATAATGATTCTTTTTAATTGTAGGCAATCGGTGGGAGGACTATATTACCTTAGTTATTTGGATGATAATATGCTTTTGGGTCGTGCAGTTGGTGGAGGAGGGGTATTTGTTTTTACAAGAGCCCAATCTCTCTACTGATGATCACTGGGCACTTCTTAAAACTTGTACTGTTTGCCAGCCATAACACTTAATGAGCTTTTGTGGATGGAAGTGGACCCATGTAGCGAGAAATTGTTCAGAGGCATATAGCACAGAAGGAGTTCTTGCTATTAGAGAAGGCTATTATATCCAGATGTTGTGTTGACTTTATTTAAACTGCCTTCTTGTTTATGTATATTTGCACTGTTTCTATTGAATTCGTTGTATATTGGCTAAGTTAAGATGGTGAGCGTTGGTTGTACAATTGGAAATATTAATATAAGTTATACAACTTATGGAAGGAGGATACGGAGCCCGATCCTGCTATGTGCAGTGCAGATGTCTTGTAATCTTTTACGCTGCATATGATGGATAGTATTATGTATTGTTAGTTTTGTCTGTTATTATTTTATCATTATTTGGAAAGTCTAAGCAGTAATATCTATAGATCATGATTGGTATGTTATGGGGACCAGAAAACTAAAAAACTTGTTTGAGTTGTTGGTACTATTGAGTGTGTACGTGTATAGTTTTTCAAATTACGCATTTGAACAAGTCAATGAAAGCATCATTTAAACAAAATGGTAAAGAAAACTTAAAACAGAGGGAGAAATGATTTCATCAACATGGGCCCCAAGATTAGCATATTACCCTTGGAGGGTATATGATTAAGCATGCTGACAGCCAATGGAAACTAGTAAGAGGATAGATTCTAGATATAAAGTCTTAGAAAGATGAAAATGACCCTTTAAATTATAAATTACAAGGAAGGATGGTGATGGAAATAGGGATAAGGGAGATGGGCAGGAATATGGGAACCCATTCATTGCCTTCACTGGTGTGGAGAATTAAATAATAGAATAGTACAGTGGTTGTGTTGTGAGTTTGGGGTCTAATAGTGTGAAAGTTGAAGGAAGCCTTAGGGAATGGAGGAGAATAAGAGGGATGAAGAAGAAGGGGTGGGTGAGATAGGGAAGGTTCCTGATGATGTGCTGATAGAGATATTGGTGAGAGGAGGAATAAGAGAGTGGGAGCAGATAGCATGTGCGAACAAGCACTGGGCCTATCTTCTCAGCTCCCACTGCGAATGCTTCTGGAAAGCTGCTCTTTCCTACCATTATCCACTCATGGCAGTCCCTTCTCTCCCTCTCCCATGGCCTGGTCCCATTCCTCTACCCAACAACTCCAAGACCAGATTCATCGCCTTATATATTACTCAACGCATCTTTGCCTCCAATCCTCTGAATTCAGAACTAGACCACCACTTTCACGAGATCGTTGGCCACACCTATCTCTTCTTGAAGCACCAACTTCAACTTTTCATTATGCCGCCCCATAGTGGAATTCTTCATGGAACCATCATTGGTATGTGCTACTAATCACCCTTCACTCTTCTTCATACTTGCTTCTACCTTTTCCTCACATCTCAACTCTTGTATTTATCAGATCAGTTCATTGCTTGTGGCAAGTCCAGAGACATCGCCCACCAACTTGCTTCTCGGGTTTGGCTTGCTGTTCTCCACAATTTGGACGACAACCACCACACTTTTTCCTTGCTTAAACGCCTTGCCCGTGAAGGGGATGTAAGTCTCTGTCTTTCTTCCTGTTGCTCTCATAAATAAAAATATCTGATTGGCCCAAGATGCAACCCACCAACACATACTCTTCTCTTCTTTTCACTCCAACCTAACTTGTTTTCTTTATGAATTCCTCACTAGTGTAATTAACTATTCTTGTTCATTTCCCCTCCAAATTTTATCTGCAACACAACTTTTCCACATCTGTTACCTCCCATTTGGGATTTCCATCTTATGCTTATACCATTCAAATGTATACATGTCATCATTTAAATTGAAATCACAGGTAGCAATTTCAAATGTGTATGTTTTCTTGTTGGCTATTTGTTTGGTGATTCACTGGTTATTAGTATGCTAATTTGTTATGGTTATGTCCCTTGAATCATTTTAGTTGTTATTTTGAGCAGGTTTTTCTTCCATACCCTTACACCAGATCATTGAAAGTACAGTGGAGGGTGTTTGAGAAGCTTTTTACTGATTTTCGTGATTGCTTCAACCAATCAGATTATTATGATATGTTGGCATGTGCCAAAAGCCGGTTTCAGCATATACCATCTGCTTGGTTAGGTTACTAGCAAATACCAATCAACCTAACCTTTCTGCTGATGAAATACGCCTTTCTATTTTAGGAAAAAAAAAGTATTTATCCCTTCATTCACGTATCACTAGAATGAACCAGCTCTGAAATCCCGATGGATCAGATCAAACGCTTTTGCTCCATTTTTTTCCTTGATCCGTCCTTCGATTGCAAGGGTATTGTATTAAACAATATTTAGAATTTAATTTAAATGTGGTATTGGAGTAAACAATATTTTTTAAATATCTAATGATTTGTAGTAGTTGGAACTCTTGAGTTGTTTGCTTCTTCAAATCTTTAGTTTGGTGGGTGAGAAACTTCTGTTGAGGTTTGGTCATATTGCATTTCATAATAACTTCTCATGGTGATAAGGATAAGGTTAGCCACTTCATCACAAGTTTTATTCATAATGTAATCGACATTAAAAATTATTTTTTGTATGTCTTGACAAATTTTAAAAAATAGGCTTGCTTGAGTAAATTCAACAATGTTATGTGTAAGGTATCTATCTCTTAGGCAAAACCTTTTACATCTCTCGAACATCATATAGAGATTAAGATGCTCCTCGATGAAGTATGGGAATAAAAGTAATTTTAGATTGTGAAAACGTGTCTTTGGGAAGAATTTGATTAAATATTTATTTGTCACGGCTTACCAATTTGTAAGGCTCTAATGTGGAAAATATTTGAGTCATGCAATAGCTTTTCCCTTGAGAAAGAAGTGAAATAAGATTAGTTTTACTGTCTCACTTGTCATTTTTACTGTGTTCCATGTCCCTAGAAAATCTCCAATAGGAACATAAGGTTTTCATGATCAACTCTCGTGAATTGATGTTGTGTCAGACATCCCAACAAAGCCGGATTTGGTCTCTACTTCAGGTCTAATAGTGTAGTAAACAAGTTTGAAATAGATTCATGCATTTCTTGCATAACAATCTGCAAGGGTCCTCTGTTGCTGTGTGAGAAGAGTTATTGTACTAGGTGTTTTGTGCTCCTCCATTATTATATAGATTTTCCATCACTTTAAGATCAATGTAAAAGAGGAGAGAAAAAAAAAATTACGAATAAAAAAGAAAAATAAATTAATTAACAAACAAGTAATAAAGGTACTTAAACAACTCTCTCAACGAGGTCATGAACTTGTTAAGAATTACGGCAAAATAATAAAATGAATTTTTTACATCTGAGTATTGAATCACATCACAAGGGATTAGCATAGCTTTGAAGTTATAGAACATTTATTCGAGGGAGAGGAAAATAATGAAAATAAGGGAAAAGAAAGTGACAAATGAGATTATTTGGATTGAAAGAAGGAAAATAAAAAGTAAAGAAAAATGAAGAAAATAATTTATACTGGTCTAAATAAAACATATTAATGAATTTTCTTATATTCACAACTTCCATAATATTACTTTATTAAATGTTGTTTATTGATTTAGTTTCACTTATTTTGTTTCGAACTTTCAACAAGCAATCCAAACTATTCCCTGTATTAACAATAACAAAATAAAAGATAAACATTCTAAAATAATTTTTTAAAATAATAAAAGTCTAAAAGCTTAGAATATATTTTAAATAATGACAATGAATAACACAATTATTACTGATAATTTAGAAAAATCAAAATCATATTTTATCCATTTATAAATTATTGTATAATTGATAATATAGTTCTTAAATTCATGAATTGTAAAGTTATTGATACTATAATTGATATTATGTTCAAATATGTAAAGTGTCTATATATATATAAATAAATAAGTTATGCATTATATTTTCTGCAAACTCGAAACAAAACTGATGAAATTCAGCGAACCCACCTTTAAAACACACCCGTGAATTTGACTCCATAGTTTGAAAATACATCCGAGAGTAAAACTCTAACAAGCCCCACTACAAGGTTATGGGTAAGATGTAATTCTTGCTACAATTCTAAATATCACAACATCACCAAAAAATCTTAATTATTTCATTAGATGAAGTGTATTAATAATAATCACAAATGGTATAATCATTATAATCTTGTTATACATTTAATTGATATATTTGGTTATGCAATTTCAGCTATTTATTAATTAATTATGATTGTATTGGAATTTTATATATCAGAGTTTCCTCTTTGGCATAATATCACATCAGTTATATTCTTATTTTTACTCGGTTTTAATATTTTTATATTCATAAAAAATTAAACAGCAACAAATAAAAAATAAAAAAATATACGTTGGGTGATTATTAACAAACTAATGTTAGAACATGAAAAACTATTGAAAAAAAAAAACTTCCTATTTTCAATTTTCATAAAAAGTGTTTTTTTTTTCACTTGCTATGTGATCATATTTTTTTTTCAATACTTCCCATAATTTTTCTTTCAACCCTTTTATTTTCAATTTCTTCCCATAAGTATATCTTTCCCGTATCTGTAAACCAATTATTATGTTAACTCAAAAAGAATATTAATTTAAAATTTGGAATAACAAAATTAACATAGCAAGACTTATAAAAACACATTTTTAATCCGAGTAATTGTGAATATTCTAACTAAAAAAACTTAAATATCTTGTTAAAATATTTTTATATTTATATTTTGATGGAGATTGTTTATCAATATCGCTAAACCTGTGTGGATAACTATCCATTAGTTGATTCATAGTTGAAATCGAAAATTTTCTTAATTACCTAGAAATTTAGCTGTGGATCAATGATTATGGGAAGTTCAAATTTTTTAATTTTTTTTAATAAAATGTTATTTCTTAAATACATCAATGGAAATATCTTTTGGACGTAAGAAGTTGTTCAAGAAATTTGAGATAATGAGCTTAATTATGGGTTGAATTTTCTTTAAGACACATCATAGCAAAAATATATGTAAAAATATTATCATCATTATTATTACTTATGATAAATTTTACACATGTATTGCTTATATATATGTTCACATCTTTATTATGTTATTTTATTTAATTGAGTTAACATTTAACTATTGTTATAATTTTTATTGCTTACATGTTAATGTGTTATAGATGATAATGTTTTTATCAATTTGAATTTACATTGATATGTGATTTTGGACTGTCTTGAACTTGAGATGATTTTTTTTTTTACCCTTTTACCAATTTTTGGTTAAATTGAAGGAATCATAAACACCCTTTCTAGTTGTTGGTGCATTGAGTGTATGTGAATTATGGCTTTTGGACAAAATGAAGTGATGGAATTGAAGGTCAACAAACACAAACATCTTTCTTCCACTTTTCAACTCCAAACACACATTCATCCATTCATTTCCACTACTTTATAAAGAAGAGAGCTTTTGTGTGCAGTCACAGCACAAGCCTAATCATTCAAAATATTTTCTGAAACAGAACAATTTGTATTGTTTTCCATTTTTAACGAAAAAAGTTTTGATTTTGGTGGGGTGATTAGGGAGATTCACAGAGGAGCTAAACAGAAATTGAGTATCTTTATGACTGTCAAAACAAAACAAATCAAAACAACTTTTTCGCGGCTTTCTTACAATATTCTGCGTACGGTCACACTGTCTTCTTTTATTTCTTTATTCTTTTATAGGGAATAGTGCAGTGCTCCTATTTACATATACATTAACAAAACATACATTTATGTTTTTATTTATTTATTTATGCTTATTGTGTCAGTTTTGTTTTTAAGGTATATATTAATTTTTTTTACTGGGAAATGAAATGAAAATGAAAATGAGAGAGAGATGAAATGGAATCAAACAAAACAAAACACACTGCACACTGCTCTCTGCCCTCTGCACTCTCTCTCACACATTTATTGCATTTTTATTTATTTTTCACTCTTCTCTTCTGCTCTCTCTGGGCTTAGGGTTTCTCTTTCTCTCTGCTTCTCCTTCTGCCGTGGCTTCCCTCGAAAGTTGTCACATTGATCTTCATATCAACTTTCCCAAATCCTCAGGTCAGTGTAAAAAAATGTTGCATTTTTTTCTGCCCTGTTTGGCCATTTCCATATATGATGCATTGCATGTGTGTAAGTAGTGCAGTGCATGTTCTTTTTTCTTTTTCTTTTTCAGTTTTGGAATTGGTACTAGCTATGGTGTTAGTGCATATCAGTCATCATGTAAAAATCTGACATTTTTGTCATCGGTTGTTTAATGTTTGGTGAGTTTCAGAGGTTGAATGTAGGTGATACCCAGGAGAGAGGTTGCCCTGTCGGTAGCTCTGATCTCTGTTGATGCTCAATGCATTCCTAGTTTTCTGCCCAAAGGTATGAAGAATAGACCATCTTGCATTGCATTTTTTTGGTGGGTGGGGTTCATAATGGCACTACTTTCTTTTTATCACCTTTTTCTATCAAGGGCTTTCTGCTTTTGCTCATTTTGCTACTCCACTACTAATTGATTCATTCACGTCATCCATTTGAATTCAAAGGAATGACATTTCTGCGATGCCATATGCTCGCTTCGCCGTTTCATCACTAAGGTCTTGTCTTGGAACTTGGTACGGAATCTTCGGAGGTTTTGCCTTTACAACAAGCTAAATAAAGGTTCTTTTCTTCCGCTTTGTTGCTGATTGTCGCGGAACTAAAGTACTATTTCTTGGGTCAGTTATTTGTTAGTATTTTCATTTGATTTGATTGTGGGTTTTGGTCAAACATTTAAAACATTGGGCTGAGGGTTGAATAGTCTGTTTAGGAAAGTAGGGTGATAAAGCATGGAGTTTTTGAAAATCAAGAAGTTCAGAAAATCTCCGAAAGCAGATGGGGAGAAGAATTTGTCAGAGAAGACTGTGGCTGAGCCCGAGGAACCAAAGCTCAACAGTGAGGGTCCTGATCAGTGTAAATCAGGAAATGCAGATTCTGCTGGTGAAGCCGAGGATGACGATGATTTTATTACCAATGAGGTTAAGAGGAGGCTGAAAGAATTGAGAAGAAACAGTTTTATGGTGTTGATTCCTGAAGAAGATTCCTGCCTGGAGGAAGGGGAGGATGAAGAGGAAGAGGGAGAGACGAGTTCAAACGAATGGAGGGATGTGGAGGCAGAAGGTCAGCAATGGTGGCGTGGTTTTGATGCTGTATTTGAAAAATACTGTGAAAGAATGTTATTATTTGATCGGATGAGCACTCAACAGCTTAGAGAAGTTGGCAAAGGTAGATTTTTTATTGTTGCTATGATTTTTTGTGGGGATAGGGGAGTGGGAAAAGAAAGCAAAATCAGTTTATTTAGTCTTTCATGATGCCATCTCTGTATGCTTCACATGTTGCTAGTTGTAGTGGTTGAGAATCCCAATTCGGTTTCTGCTCTGCGTTCATTTAGGTGTTTTTGTCTGTGGACTTGTCATTTAGGTGTTTCTGATCTAGTTTTATATGTAAAGCTCTGGTAAAAAAAACGATGAGCTGGTTATATTTGATTGATCAAACATATTATCTGGGGATAGAAACCATGATATTGCCTTCCTTTTACCACCTGCAAATTGTAATTGATGATAAAATATAGTATTTCTGTTATATTTGTGTTTGTCGGATCTTGTGATATGCTGCACCCTCTCACTGCGGCAGGTTCACAGTATACTTCAACTCCATCTCCAAGATCTGCATCAAAAAAGCTGGCTTCTCCGCTTCGGTGTCTTTCCTTGAAAAAATTTGAAGTACCTGAAGACGAGACTGAACATCTTCAACAGCCAGAGAATAATCCGTACCAGGATATTGAAACGGCATATGTAGGTCAAATTTGCTTGACTTGGGAGGCACTTCATTGTCAGTATTCTCATATGAGTCAGAAGATATCGTGGCAACCTGATAATCCTACTTGTTACAACCACAGTGCACAAGAGTTTCAACAGTTCCAGGTTCTATTACAAAGGTTTATAGAAAATGAACCTTTTGAGCATGGCCGTAGAGCTGAAATATATGCTCGCACTAGGAACAATTTGCCTAAACTGCTTCAGGTTCCTAATATACGAGGTGAATTTCTTGAAAATCATTTGAGTGTCACGGACACCACTGAATAATAATGAAATAAATTGCTGGTTGCTTGTCAATGAATGTAATTTTGATTTTGTGGCTCTTGTGCTTATGCTTGTATTGTTGTGACTATAAGCGCTCAACTTTATGAATCTATTCAGGCTCAGATCATGAATTGACTGATGATTCAGAGATAAGAGTTCTTGCTCCTGATCTGATCAGTATAATTGAAAGCTCTATCCTTACATTCCACCTTTTCCTGAAAAGGGAGAATAAAAAGTCTAGTGGTGCCACCAACCTGTCTGGAAATCAGAACCAGCTTGCAACTCCTCTACACCAGATTCAGTCAACTCTTGAAAAGGTAAGTTCAGAACTTTACCTTGTGATAAGATTGCAATTTTATAATATACTAGTAAACTTTTGAAGCACATAGACAACTAGTTAGCTTGGCGGGCACTGGTACTCCCAATTATTAGATTTTAAGGCTTGGTAGTTGCCAGAGTTTACCGGTATGTTCTTAGCACAGTACCTCCCATCTTTTCTATCAGTTCATGTTGTCTATTTGAAATGCTGTGTGGTTGACATTCAATGTTTGCTACGAATGGCTCTTTAATTTGCTTGTTCTGGTAGGAAAATGCTAATATGGGTTATGAACAGCAAATCTATCAGCCATTGTTTCAGCTTAATGACTTTGAGCTACTTTTACTTTTAATTCAAGTTTAAGAATGGTTATTCCTTGTTTCTTGCTTTTGATGAAAATAGAATTAGGACGTACGGGTGGATCATGGAGTTTTGTTATACTTGCATTTTCTTGGTTTTTATGAAATAGGTTAGGACATATAGGTGGGTCAAGGAAATTTTTTCTGATCAGAGATCACTCTTCTTCTGCAACCAAATATGGAGGCAATTGATTATTTATTTTGCTTTACCTAATTATGGATATTAATTAACTACAAGACTAAGAAAATGTATGTGTTGTCTTCTAAATGCAGAAAGTGGTGAAGCTGAAGGAACTGCGGAGAAAGAAAAAAGGCTGGAAGAAGAATTCTTGGCCACAAAAGCACGAGGACATTCAACTTTTGCTTGGGCTTGTTGACGTGAAGATGGTGTCAAGGGTTCTGAGAATGACGAGGATGAGCAGAGAGCAACTGTTTTGGTGTGAAGAAAAGATGAAAAAACTGGATTTATCAAGTGGTAGGTTAGAGAGGGATCCATGCCCCATCCTCTTCCCTTGCTAGGATCGATAATTGTTCCTAACACAAGACGTCATCAAACGGGGTTCTAGGATGGATTTGTGATGAATTCGGGAATAGTGTATGACAATGAGAGAGCAAGAATGAAGGTTTTCTGTCTGTTATCTAAAATGTATGTATGTGTAAGGATGGATGGAAGTACTCTTGTTCTGTCAAAATTCTCAGTTTCCAAGTTGTTGTAAACATAGTTGTCACGGATTGTTCTTCTTGTTGGTTCTTAGACTCGATTTAATGTTTACAAAAACGCATCTTTTTGGTCTGAAATGATTGGATAAAGATAAAAGAAGCGAAGAATACAATGGGGTCATTGCTGTATGTATGATTTGAGATGAGTGTCTTCTCACATCTTGGGAATACGATGTAATAACGAATTATGTGGAGACGAAGGCATGATATAATTTAAATTATATAGAATATAATTTAAATTTATAGAATATTAGTTGTAAAAAATGATTATAAAAATGTGTTAAGGTAGGAAAAAAATAGAAAGAAAAGGATAGGATGGGAATAAGAGAAAAGAAGAGGGTTGAAATGAAAGAGAAAGAGAAAGAGGAAGAGGAAGAGGAAGAGAAAAAGAAGAAGAGAAAGAAAAAGATGATGGGCGGCGGAGAAGGGGCAGGGAAGGCGATGATAGCGTTGGTGATTGGGACGTTGGTCTACTATCACTGCGCCTACCGGAATTCCACTATTCTCTCTCTTCTCTCCGACGTCTTCATCGTCCTTCTCTGCTCCCTCGCCATTCTTGGTCTTCTCTTTCGCCAGATGAACATACAGTCAGTGCCTTTCTTCGCTCTTTCATTTCCATTTCCCCCAATTACTTTTTTCCTTAGGTTTAGGGTTTCTTTTCTGCTAGGGTTCCCGTCGATCCCCTGGAGTGGCAGATATCGGAGGAGACTGCCAATGCGATTGTGGCCTGGTTAGCGAATACGGTGGGTGCCGCGGAGTCTGTGTTCCGGGTTGCGGCCACCGGGCACGACAAGAGGCTGTTTCTTAAGGTGATCCTTTCCCTGTATCTCTTCTCTGCTATCGGAAGATTGGCTCTTGGTATCACCGTTGCCTATGCCGGTAATCATTCCTTCTCTACTTCTTCCCTTGTCAATAATACCCTTCTTGTCTTCTCAGTGTCGTTTTGTTTGCACAGGGCTATGCTTCTTCTGTCTTTACATCTTCGCCCAGTGCTCTCCATCAATTCGCTCCGCTCTAGCCTGGCTCTTCGGAAGAACAAATGACATTACTGAGGAACAAGACACCATCATGTAATATTGGAAACTACAGCACTTCATCAATCATTTAGTTTAGCACTGCATTGCATTGAATGATCTTTTGTACATACGATGTATATCTGAGGAATGAATCCCACTTTCTTCTCAAGACATTTTCAGAAAGCAATGTTCTATAGCATGATGCTATTTCTTGATATCAACTCCATGTTAGCAATTTCTGTTTTAAAGGTTTTTATGTTTTGAAATATTCTTCTCAGTTAAAGCCTCTCACTTTTCGTAGGTTCTTTTGATTGCCAATTGTTTAGTAAATGACATTTACGCCTTTACTTTTGGAGGTGATAAATCTTCTTGTATGAAGATATAGGCGCCAGAAATTTTAGCTTCTAATGAGATGATGGTTTATAAAATTAAAAATCTAAGCAAGAATTTTATAATGAAAAACTAAAACGACTACTGCGTATATGACTTAATTTTAGTTCACTCATGTTACAGTTTATATTAGAAGCTTTTTCGATCATATGTACTGATTTTGATTAATTTGATTCATCACTTTTGTTAAATTGGTCCATAAGCGTTCTATTTCAAGGCAACTATAACGTGCAAAGGTCCAAGAAACAGGAACACCATTCAGATTATAATCACAACAAATTAAATATAGTAATACATTGTTGAAGCCCAATGGAGTATAACAGAAAAAAAAAAATAAACAGAAGTTGAATCGTCTATTTTTATTTTTGGAAGTTTTACAGTACAGTTAAGACAGGCAAGTGAAGTACAGGTACATATTGGCAGCAATCATGAGCAAGATTCAAAGCCTTCAACCTTTAGAATGGGCAACGTATGTTCCAGCATACTCTATGCAGATTACCTTGCTGAAGTTAATATTCTTTTCTATGGTTCACATTTTTTTTTTGATAAAGTTAATTTTAAAATCATTAGTTTTTTGTAACCTCTGGGTCGGTTTACACCTGATCTCTGACTCCATGGTAACGGATTCTTCCCCCACGATCTCACTCACACGATAACACTTTTCAAAAATCTGGTGATCACATGGTAACAGACAAATCTTTACCCAGTCTCAAACTTCTGTAGAAGTCAGTTATTGACCCATAAATATTTCATCAGACCCTGAATCTAAATATATACACTAAACCTAATGTTGTGGTTAAATCCTTCAAAACCCTAATAACAGGAATAGTTCTAAATATTTAAATGATTGAAATATATACTTCAACTACTATGATAAATTTCATATCAAAACGTATAACTAATTCTATGTTAATAATACCAAGAGAGTATTCAATGCTTTATCTAGATTCCATATTACCTAAAGTTCATAAATCTCTATATTATACAAAAGAGGCATTATAATTGCGTGAAACATATTACTGATTAATTACATGTATCTATTTATCCATGCCTTCAAAGGTATGTGCGTGAGAATATCTATTGATTTTAATAAAGTCATCTCCAATATAGAAATGATAACATAAATCTAAATTCACTTTTTACGATATTATTATGTCCTTTCATTTCTTATGTTTCATGTAAGGAGATTACTATAAAATCTTCATTTAAATATATTATTTACATTTCAACTTAATATTTAATTTTGATTTTGTTTTAATTATCTCTAACACAAGAATTGCTTTTGATAAATTATAACTTTTATCAAAGATCTTATTAAAAGACTTTAAATTCTAAGTTTACTGTAATATCATATTATAAAATCCAAATCTTAAACTTATATCCTTGAATATAAGTTTATATATAACTTTATATTGAGATGCTCTATACCCCTAAATTTTTAGTAATACATATCTAATGTGTGTGCGCGCACACTAAGTCAACCGACAGAATTAAAAGACAAATCAACGTTGTGATAGTGATTGGGACGGAGAGAAACGATTGACATAGGAAACTTCTCCGGAACTCATTCTTTAACTTATTTAAGAATCTTTCCCAAATCAATATCAAAATCTGGAAACTTATAAGCTAGGCGACTCATTCGTTAGTACATGCGACCATTCCAACGAGCTAGCTGCCATAGCAAAGTAACTTTCCCAATAATTTGTTTTCCTTACCCAGCATGGTTATACCATTCTTACAGCATAATTTATAGAAGTACAAACCTAAAATGGGTTACCATTCTGGACAAGCAATATCTCTTTCCACGCTTCATAAAACATCCAGGTGATACCAGAGGATGGCATCACCTTTAAGCAGCTTGCACCCCATCCTCTGTAGAGACCCTTCAGACCTTCTTCTCTAATTACTTCCGAAAGTGCTGCTGCCATGTTTGGTGGGCACTTCCCTTGCAAAGCGCCCACCATCAGCCGCTTCCTAGCCACCTCCAATGGGAAGCTAATTGTACTGGCAGTGAAACCTGGGCGAGCACAAACAAGTCAGATAACACAAATCATTAATACTAACAAACGAGTACAAAATGTTCAGGCTCAACATGTGAGACAGGTAGATTGAGACTCCATAACGGGATTAAGAGGTGCATTAACGGCTCGTTTGGTAACACTAAAATCAAAGAGAAAAACGTGGAAGGGCGAAGAAATAGAGGAATCTCGCAAAACAGGAGTTCGGCAGCGTGGAATCTTGTGAGTGAAGAGATAAAAAAAGTGTGGGTTCGCACAGTTTTATTTCATTGCAAAAATCTGTGCATGTAAGTGACAAGAGAGAATAACTTAAACGGTTATATATTATAATGTTATTGATTGATCGATTTCACAACAAATCTAGTGCTCATGCTTTTATAACAATCAATTATAAATATTTATTATGAATAATTTTTTCATTTGAGCTTTTTCATATTGTTACTCTGTTTTTCCTTAACCAAACAATCCCTCTTTCACTCTATTTCTCACCTATCTTCTTTCTTTCTCACCAACCTATTTCATCCCCCTCTATCAAACGAAACGAAGCTTAACTGACACTGGCAAAAATACACCGCTGGGAACATGATACCCGCTCATCAAACATCCAATTAAAACTAGTGCACGTTGAAACACACTCACCTTTTCTCTCATCCAGTGCATTTAGGTTGTAATAAGAAAACAAGAAATAAATCAAATAGTGAATGACTACTTTTGCATAACATATTTCATGCTATCTCCTTTGCTTCATGTAACATGGGTGTGACTGCAAAACAGAGCAAGACCAAGAACAAATAGAAAGGAGAACATAAATCATTAAGTCTTTAAACAAATACTAGAGATTCTCTAACCTGCTAGAGCGCCAAGCAAAAGCATCTCTGGACGATTTAGAGATTTCTTTTTTTTGCTCCGGCAGTAAGAATCCTTTATTGTATCATACAAGAAATAATAACATGTGCTGTATGGAAGCATCCCAACTAGTGTTGGTGAGATACCAGCATAAAAAGCGCCAACACCACCATCTTTATAAATATTTCTAATCGCAATACCTAAAGTAGGGTAGATTTCAGGACTAACAGTTAGCCGGTCCTGTTAGAAAATCAGAAGACAATTGCAATTTTAAACAAAAGCAAGGGGCAAGAAAGAAGGTTCAAATTTTCAAGCCATGGTCATTATTAAACACTACAAAATTATAAATCATTTAGATTGCAGCATCAATCCTAAGTATGGTGATATCCCAGAACAAAACAAACACACATAGTCCATTCAATTAGATATATATGGTGATGTGATTAATTAATTTTTTTTTTTTCCGTGAGATACCTTCAAAACCTCGAGGGGATGGCATACAAGTGTGCTAGCAATCCCTGCTGCGGCACCAGCGACAGCAACTGGTGAAATCCAAGATAAGGGCAGGTTGAAATTGATGCAACCTATCTGCAACTTGGGGCGGTCACCGAGTTCCCATTTGTTTTGCAGGGATGTCATAGCCCGTTTGACGGACTCAAATGTGGCTAGCTCAATGGCCTGCGTCGGAACTATACGAAGCATATTGATCATGTTTCCAGCCCACAAACCTTGCCATCCCTGCTGCTCTATAACCTCTATGAAACTACCAGCAATATTTTTGGACCCAACACCAACAACCATTCTTGTCCTGCATGCATAGTTGACAGATTACTACGAATTTGAGAAGAAAAAAAAAGGAAAAAGGGCAAACCTGATGGTCTCAAGAGGAGCAAGTATAGCCTTTGTCATTGCCCCTGCAAGGGCACCGCTGAAAAACTCGCGGGCCTCTCTAGAGCCCAGAAAATTCTGAAAAGGGGAAACAAAAAGAATAAAAATTTAAAACAAACAGAAGGTGGGCATACTGAGGGGAGAAGGGAAAAGGGGTGGGTAGGTAACTGTAACCGGGGGAAGGCGGAATTGAAAATCAAAGGTAGAGTTTTGATGATCGGCTTGCATGTCTTTGATGATGGTGTAGACATCTCCAAAGACCCCATGGCCATACTTGTTGTTCTTGGTGTTGAGCGAGTGGGAAGGAGAATGGGTTTGCAATGCCATGTTACCTTCCTAAAGAAGTGGAAAAACAGAAGAAAAGATATTAGCAATGAATCCTCTTGTAGCGCAGACAATCGAAGATACTAATGTGAAGAAAAAGACATGCCTGAGGTTGAGGTTTAGTGTTGGAGGAGGACATTTTTGTTGGTTGGTGTGTTAGTGTTGTTGTGTTGTGTTGTGTTGGGTTAATGTTGTTGGGTTTTGAAGGGTAATTCTGTTTTTCACTTCTCTCTGATCACAACATCTTAGGGTTTCCTCCTATCAGAAGAGAAGAGCTGAGTCTGTGAATTTATAGAGAGAAACGATGTCGCCGGCTTTGGATAGAATGCGGACTCGTATCATCGCATCAAAATGTCCCTTTCTCTTCATTCACCCATTTGCAATTAAATATTCATTTATAATCCTTTTTTACATTTTATTACTGCCAGGCCCTTTTCCCACGTAATTACAACTCACTAACTATGTGACATTTTTATATTATATCCTTCTCTCTTACATCACAAGGGACAATATTCATTTTTTAAATATTCTTAAATTTCTAAAACAATTTATCATATACCATATTAACATTAATTATTATTAATCACTTTTCATTTTTTTTCTCTGCATATTAATATAAACCATAAATATACCTACTATTTCTTAAGATAAGAAAAATAAACCTAAACTTATAATAACCAACAAATTCTTCTGAATTGTATCTTTAAGAATATTTAGACAGATGTATTATTATAATACACAAGTGTGATATTTTCATTGTTGTTTCAGTATACCATTTTTTACACCCAATGCATGTCGATCATAAGTTTCTCAAGGTTGATCATTTCCATCAATGAGCACAACGCATTTTTTTATGCAATAAAAAACTATTTTAATAGTGAGCGTTAAAATAATATAAAAATCCTAATTTTTATTTAAAAAAAATTATGAAATATTTGAAAACGATAAATATTATCAACAACTAATTCACCTATAAATGATTTGTTTCTTTTCCGAAAATAAGGAAGAAAGAAAAATATGCATTTACATAATAATGTTAGTCTTCAAAAATGCATATATTATATAAATTAAAAATGTTCTTCTATATATTCCTGCATTGATTTCTTTCCATAATAAACCATATTCTTAATCAGCTCTAATTAATAATAACTTATATTTCTGTATCTTTTTTATGACACACGTTTCTCTATTCTTATAAACTGAAAAAATCACATAATTGTTTTCATATTTTCAATACAAAGTTATAAACATGCATGAACAATGCAAGTTGATGATAGGTCTGAATACAGGGTCCAACTATGTCATTAGTAAAAAGATTATATTAAAGGGTAATGATGAATTTAATGATGTTCTAACTTGAAACAAACATAATGTTGAGAGTATCACTTAGTGTTTACTCACACAATTAAATAATTAGAGTCAATAAAAAAGTATTGACATGTTTATAAGGTTCTAATTGAGAAGCAGAAGTGATTAGAGGAGTGGTGGGATGTATAAGATATTACTAAAAGGTGTTTAGTGATAAGATTAGAGGTTTGATGGTAAAAGTAGAAGTAGGAAGGGCAATAATAATAAATAATAACTTTATCATATGTGCTCCCACGTCAACATGATAATCGTAATCTAGTGCTGGTTTAGAAGGATAACTTCATTTCTTTGGACATTTATTTATTTATTTATTTATTTTGCACAAATCAATATTAGATTCGTCACTCGACAATAGGGAGTCAAAAGAATTCATCACAAATCTTATCTATGTTATTCCAATTCACTAAAAGTTAATTAGGCTAAGTTAGAAATATGCTGTTTTCAATTCAGTTCATTTTGTTGGATTATGACCCACCACAAATTATAAAATATTATAAATAATAAACTCATAATTTAATTTACTAAATAAATATATATATCAATATTTTAAGGGTACTGTTACGGTCCTGATAATATTTTAATTTGTTTTAGCTCAATCTTTTTTAGAAACTATCAAATGAGTTAATATAAACAAAAGTAAAATATCAAAATAACCGAAATTCATGATATTTTATAGAATATCATAGCAGTTAAAAAAATTAACTGAACGTTCTACAATTTCTTTGACGAAAACGCCTACCGAAAATAATTTATTCGACATGTAACTAAATTTTATCCGTTTTTTAAGATCTCATTTACAGGTAGAGACTTTGGTGGAAACATGCAATAGTGAAATGATGATACAGATTCAGACAACTCTCTGTTCTGAACACACACGTCAACTAAAAAAACAAACAAACTCCACAACTTCAACTAATCTCTTTATTTTAAAAACATTATCTTATGATTTTTCTCCAGACTTTAGAGTGATGTTTAAATATTTAAATTTGTAATCGGCCAATTATATTTTGAACTTTGCTCCTTCTGAAAGTTTTGGCCTTTGGGATAATGAATGAAAGTTTTTTAGAATGAGAATTGATGTTGATTTTACATGACCCTTAAAAGTTTTGAAAAATCTTTAACACAATCAACTGTGTCTCATAGATATAAAGTGCTTTCGTCCTCTCTTTTTTTCATCGAATTCTTTACTATCTCTTTTGAAAAAAAATATTAAAACTATCGATATCATATTATTGTTTTAGAGAACAAGTGAAGAGAGAAGGAATAGCTACATTATTTTTTTATAATACCACAAATTTACAATAATCTCAGAAGTTACTAATCGACTATTGATTTACACCTTCTTGGCCATTATTACTAAATTTTATAATTGATGGAATTTTGCTATATTTAAAATTAAATCAATTAATTGACTAATTCACTCATTTTGTGAGAAATGTTATTAATATATTTTTACGTCGTTTAGATTGGTTTAGGGGATAATTTAGATAATATACGTAGGTTTAAAAGTTCCAATCTCCGTGTTAATATTGTATATTATAAAGACAAAACATATATTTAAATCACTAAAATTTATCGTAGATGTTGTAAAACTAGGTCAATTCTATTCACCATCTAGCCTTTTTTTCTTAGTGTTTTAAAAAGGTGATTTATTTTTAAGATATTTTGTATAATAGAAGTTAATTTATGTTTAACTATAATCACAAACAAATACATTTTTAAAACAAAATTACTTTCTGTTTTTTTAAATATAACTTTTTTAAAAGTTTGTTTTTACAGAATTATGATATAAGAAATTAAAAATACTTCTAAAATAAACATGTTTGTTTTCACAACTTTTTTTGTTGCACATATTGAAAACTTGAATATATAATAGTCTAAACAAAGATAAATTTTTTTCCACTATAAAAGTATAATTATTTAATTACCAAAATTTAGATTTAATCTTAAGACTGAAATGTTGACGGATTTAATTTGTTTTTGTGTGTTCTAGATTTTCTGTTTACAACTTTTACTTTAATGCGAGGGTATTACACTCTAATTAGTATTAATGTTTTATTTTGTTAGTAGAAATATATATTTCCAAGATAAAATATTTTTTAAATTCTTATAACCTAGATTCTTAAACTTTATATTATGTTAATATATTTAATGAAAAATTTTATTAAGACCCAGATCTTTGTACATGATCTACAATTAATAGTAATAGAGATGTAGTACATTGATATTATACTCTTTTTTTTCGAATTTAAACAAAAGTTAAATATAATTTAGTTAGAGTCAATTTAATCCACATTAACTTATAAATTTTAAAAACTAATTATATTTTATACTTTGAGGTGGGTAGGGAGGTACTAACTCCGAAATTAAAAATGTAAACATATGTGGAATCTTGAATATATTTCATGGTTAGAGTAGATCTAATCAAAAGTAACTCTTAAATTTTAGAAAATAATTGTATTTTATAACTAGAGTGATGGTAGTGGCGTGTGGAGGCACCATGGTTTTGAGGTTGTGGTCAACATTGATATCAACCTGAAAACATTTGAGTAAGATGAAGAAAAGCAAGAGAAATAGAAAAGAGAAGACTAAGAAATGGGATGAAAGTTGTCATTTTGAATGTAGTAGATGTGTAATTACTCTTACATGGTTAGGAAAGTTGAAATGAAAGAATGATAAAATGAGATTAAGTTATTATGATTCTGGGAATTCTATTGATTTTATTAGTTTTGATATCCTACTTTGATCTAACTCTAATAAATAACATTTCCTCAAACTAATTAACACTCATAATTATGGAGTTAGTCTCTCGTCTCTTAACTAATACAAAATAATAATTAGGTTAGATTTTTATAAATTTGTGTGGACTTGTGACCTTGTTTTCTTAGAGTATTTGGCGAAAAAAACTATACTGGATAAACACATTTGTAAAAAAAATATATTTATAAATGATTAAGCATTTTTTTTTCTGAAAATGATTATATTATATAAAATATATATAAAAAATGTTTCACATATGACTTGTTAAGTTTTTATTTTTATCAACTACTAAATTAGTAACATGTCAATAGTATAACATGTAAATTATGCGTATTTAAAAAAGTAACAAATATTCATAATGAAAATAAAGTAATTTGTCCAATAAAATATTCATCCAGGATGCTTTTTGTGTGAGCCGAAACATAAATAGGGAAGTTTGTTGTTTCAAATTTTATGTGAGAATAATTTTTTGTTTTATGATAGCCTTTTGAGCTTTGTAATATTATTTTTAATTTTATTTTACTCTGAATGTTTGGAGAAGTAGTACAAGTAACTTCTTTAAAAAAATAAGGGTATTTTGCAGTGGAGTTTTAGTTAAATGTTTAGACAAAAGTGATTCCAAATCACACATAAAAAAATAGTAAAAATTTCCTAATATTTGATTGATACGAAATATTCTTTTAATTAAGTAGTTTAAAATTTATATTCTTTAAGTATAAAATAAATCATGTTGAAAAAGAATACATATATTGTCAAAAAGTTTAAAAGACACACTTGAATGATAATAATAATATTATATAGAGATATTTTATGGGTGACATTTACATATGCAAAATTTGTAATTTTATATAAACAAATTCTCTTTAAAAAAATGTTTACTATTAAGGTTTTTTTTATTCTATTTTCAATTTTCAATATATATATATATATATATATATATATATATATATATATATATATATTTTTTTTCTATTGAGTTATATCCAGTAAAGGCTAAATATTTATGTTAGTTGTGATATTTACTAACGTTGAATTATATTTGCAAAGTTCGATAATGTATTTTTAACAAGAAAACATATATTTATTAAATGAGAAATATAAATTCGATAGTCTACAAAATAATTATTATATAAATAGGTCAAACTCATATTTATCAAATTTTGTTTATCTAGATATCTAGATAATTATTATCGATAATAATAAATAGTTAATCGTACATCATTCTAATTGAGTATATTGAATATAGCTAAAATCAAATCCATGTATTTTTTTTTTTGTTTTAATCTGTGTTTCCATTTAGTTATATTTTAATTCTTTGTGCTTAAAATTTGTATGAGAGTGATGATCTTCTACTCTTTCTCTTGAGAATTAATTGTCATTGAAAAATATTTTTAAACCAATAATTGGTAAAAGTACTTCAATATTAGGATATGTTAATTCTGTTTAGACTTCTTTAAATCCTTGGCCTCTAAAATTTGATTGGATTATGCAGGAAATCGAGTTCAATAACCTGACTTAAGTTTATTTATTCAAAGAATTAAGAATTGGATAATTAAGTGAGTTGACACAAACATTAGATAAATAGTTTTTTAAGTATTGATAGATTGTATGAGGGATGATTTACTACACTAATTGAAATCAATATTACTGATCCTACAAAGGCATCTAAGCCATCTTTAGGCACTTGATCTCTAAAGTTGACCAACTAACGGAACGGATTCAGAGTTTAATAACATGATTTAGGTTTTTTTTATGGAATTAATAATTGATAATTAAGTTGTTTAATGATAACATAGAGTAACAAAGTTAGTATTTTAAATGGTTGCAGGGGTGATTTAGTGACTTATAATCGTGTTTTGTCATCTGAATTTTACATCAACCAAGTTGTACATCAGTTGTTGGATAAAATATAAACAAATTTTAATATCTCTACTTTTAATTATATTATCAAAATTATTAAAACCTGATGAGAGCATAAAGGAGAAAAAAAGAAAATGAAAAAAAAAAGAAAAATTACAAAAAAACATGATAAAAACTTTTGTAAATTAATAGAGTTCAAGTATGAGTGGAAATTTACATTGTATAAAAATAAAAAAAAATTATATAATATATAAGTGAAAAGAAAACTCTGAAACTTAATGCCTTAATTAAGATTTTTAATGGATGATAATGTTTGTTAAATTTGATTGTTATGCATTGATAAAATTCTTTTCATTATTTTCTCAACTTGACCATCACATGAAATTGAAGTAGCATTGAATTTGATAAGCTTTTCAAAATTCTTAACAAATATTCGTGATATCTATATATGTTTGTATTTCGTTTTATTTATTGATTAGATCATTTGAACCTGCTGGCGTAAGGGTTTTTATATTGGTGTTTGTTTGATAAAGAAATAGGAGAGTCACATGCAAATCACAGAGTACCATCTTCCACGATCTTCTAAGCATCCAACAAAGCAAAGCAGCAATCATATGTTCAAGTTGCCATTAAATAATTATCTACGTTTGAAGTATGTGAGTTACGAACTACTAACTAACACTACATATAATAGTGACAAATATTTTAAATGTAAGCAAGAAAACCAATTCAAACAAACTGAACGTTTATATATGGATCTGATTCTCACACCTGCAGCTGATCCCTAATCTCAATGATTATCTGCACTGTACAGAAAAAAATATTGGTAGTAGGAATAAAATATGGTGTGTGCATGATATAGAAGTTGGCATCTGAGGCATTGGTTGATTATAAAGAAATGCTCCTCAGATTCACACTACTCATCATCACTCTTCACTCCATCCATATATCTCAACACTTCCCTTTGGTTGCATATATATGATGGATTCAAGGAAGTGTAACAAGATCAGAGAGGTGGTGAGGCTTCAACAAATCCTCAAGAAATGGAAGAAAGCTGCAACATCTTCAGCTTGCAGCAGTGCAGACACGGTTCCAAAAGGGTTCCTGGCTGTTTGTGTAGGGAAAGAGCTCAAGAGATTCATCATTCCCACGCATTACCTGAGACACCAAGCATTTGAGATGTTGCTCCAAGAAGCCCAAGAAGAATTTGGTTTCCAGCAAGAGGGTGTGCTCAAAATCCCATGCCATGTATCAGTCTTCCAGAAAATACTCAAGGCTGTGGAGAACAACAAACAACCCTTGCTACATCATTCTGGCTTCGATGGAGACAAGGACACTACTTAGTTGTTAAGCATCACATTGTGAAGTTACTCCCCCTCATCATCCTCAAACTTGTACATACATGCTAATTCTGTATTATTATTATCACTGATTAACGTGCATGCATTAATTAATTCATTATAAAGTAGTGCAAAGTGCTACTTAGTTTTAATTAAGTTAATGCATGTATTGCTTATATTTCCCTATTAATAATTCGATAACATACATAACAAAAATTAAGGAACACAAGTCTTCCTATTTGTTATGGCATACTGGTATGTACATGAATGTGTGATCGAGTGTAGATGTCAGTATGCAAAAATTAATCTCTCTTGCTTTGTATAATTACAAAATGTGCAAGCGATGTACGGTTGCCAAATGAAAAGAAGAAATTATAGCATTTGTGCCACTTGTGCATTGCAATGAATGATTGAAGGAAATAATTGAAGTGCATGCAGATTTGTTTGTACATATTGCAGTGAAGAAAATGTTACGTATATAAAAGTATATATATATATATATATATATATATATATACATGTGAGGGTATATACGTTGTTGTTAGTACATGTGAATGATTAAGAATAGGAGAGAAGAAACGAATCAATGGCTAAATATTGGGATATTGGAAAGTTTCTTAGGAGGCAGCATGGCTCGTTTACGTTGGGAACAAGAGGTCAAAATTTGCTGAAAAAATTCTTCATCGCAGGGGATGTGAATGGCGCCGTGATGGTCGCAGCCATATTCGTCCGCCACGAATTCCAACAAAACACTGAAGTCAGGCATGGCCAAGAAGCTCACCGGAATGACAAACCTTCGAAAGTTGGGACCCACATAAACGGCGAAGGATCCTTTGGGAACCTTGCCATTCCTTGAGCCATTGGAGGACTCTCCTGAACCCAGCAATGCCTTTCCGGAATGTTGATGATGCCAACTTGAGGATCTTGATGTCAACTTCAGTTGGCTTGGGATCCTCTTAATAATCTTTGGTGTGGATATCGAAAAGCTTCTTGTGAGCTTCATTTTCAATGCTAATTAATTTGCTATTGCTATTGTTCTTGCTCACCCAATATGTATGTACAAAATTGTATGATCAATATCGATATGCCATGATGTTTTGAATCCCCTCCGGCCCCTTTTATTGGTCGGAAGATGACGGCTCGACCGGGGAGAGGGAGGAACAGTTTCTTTGCTCAAGAAACTTTCCTTCCTGATCTGCTTCAAGATTCAAGCTTCAACTTAAGGAACTTAGTCCCAAACTTCTGCATAGAGAGATGGATGGAAGACAAGCCAGCTTCTGTTTACGCCATGCATCTACCTCCTTAATTTATTCCTAACGTTGCTTCTACTTATTTTTGCATCAAGGTCAACCATTAATTATCACCCTATATATGTATATTTCAAACACCTTCCCTTCTTCTAGATCTGCCTCGCCATTTTTTACCTCAATATCATAAGTATATTTTTATTTACTATTTTTGGAAGTGACCAATTAATTATCCAACTTTTAATGTAGAATAACCAAATCACCAGTAAACTAATGTACATATTTGTTAAGAATGATTTCCACAACGCTCACTACATTTACACCTTACAAAGTTATACCATCACTACCTACTATTTTGACCTTCCTTCTCTTATACTTTTACAATTACAAAAAAATTGTTGTTTTTCTAACGACCATATTACACTCATTACGTGGTTGGTAGGTAGTTCTTTTAAAATAACGAGTGACAAATATTATCTTCCTTAAATTAAAGAGAACTTCATGGTAATTAACTAACGGGAATTAAGTTGGGAACAGTTTATTTCTCACTGCCGCTCCCTTACTCTTACTTTCTTCTACGGCGGAAGACTTTTTGTGTTGTTCTCTAATTAACCACGTGACTATGACATGATATTCACATTAGCTTCACAGTTAATGGGTTGCTTAGTCTTATTTGGAGTGTGGACAATTCATATTATGATGTTCTGGGATATCTTGCCGCATTCTGACATCTACAATGTAGCAAAATGTCTCGACAAATTGTATTAACTATTCATTTCTCACTATAGACAACTGCAAATATGTTAAGGGATAAAAACCAATCCATTTTGGTGTAAGAAAAAGTTAATGTGAGCTTGTGGCAACAACCAAACCCAATGTCTTTTTATTTATAGATTCCTCCTACTCTGCCGCATCCTCATTGGTTCAATTTTGTCAGATAATCTCATTCTTGTCTTTCAAATTGTTTATAGGAATTTTGTTATATCAATGTGGTGGCCATACGAGGACTCAAGCCAGCGTTCTGAAGTCGAAGACCTGCCGTTGTCATAATCATTAGCGTGTTTCTGGATAGCAAAAGCATAATATCTACTGTTGAAGAAGCAACAATGTCTCCATGGTTCCAGAAACTGTGGGAGGCCGCAATCAAAGTTAGCTTTTGAAGGATCAAGGAACATGACCAGAAGAAAGGGACAACAAGATGGATTATTTGCATAGCCTAAACATTTCAAATTTGAAATATTCTATATGCTATTTTGTGTATTTTTCTAATGATCACAACTTCTTTAAAACACTAGAGATATCATTGGATTTACCTTTTCCTCCTACTGACTCTGCAGTATATTTACATATTTCATACCTTAATAATTAATGTCAATAAAATTTTTCATCTTGAATAACGGTCCACAAGTGCTTTGGCTTTATCTGGTGCAAAGAACCTAGCCTGCACAAAAAAGGTTACAACAGTGCAGAAAGAAAATTTTAGTTTATATAAATGTTATTTTTACATATATTTTCACCTACTCAATTATGCAAAGTTCAATAAACTTACTTGTATGAACATTCTTTCAGCATCACCAATATTTTTGTTTTCTTTTAGGATGATTCCCTATAAAAATACAAGGCATAATTTGAGTGAATAGCTCCTTTCACTACATATCCTTTGGACCAAAATAGCATAATTGATGATAGGAACATAATATCAAATAATCTGCGTGAATAAATTGGCAGAGAAAGAGATTGATTTAAGATATATAACACTCAAAAGTCAGTTTTGAAAAGTTCTAAAATAGAATTGTATTATGATATACTCAAAACAAATTAGAGGCATAAAAATACTCCCGTAATTCAGAGCACAACTGACCATGAGAAACTCAGTTTGATGTCCATTTAAATACATTGCTAAATTAAATCCGAGAGACAATGAAACATGAACATTACAGGTTGTCATGGTTGATACCTATGAGAGCGTGGCTTATTCTTTACTAGTTACATTAAAGTTTTTTTTTTTTTTTTTTTTTTCAAAACTTATACTGTAAATTACCTAGATAACACGAGATATTTGAAAGATGATTCGGTGTCTAAATCATTTGCATATTCTAGTCTATTTGGCTTTTTAATTTAATTTATTGACACTATTAGTGAAATTTTTCTTTTCATGCAGACATGCAATAGAATTAGATCCTTTTATCACATCATCCTATTGTAAATATGACTTGTACATAGGGTGAATTCTTACTGTATGTCTATAAAAACGTTTTAAACTAATAGTTTATATATATTACACTCAGTTATGTATGCAATCGAACTAAATAAATGTTTTTTTGAAGAGTCTTTCCACATCACTTTGGTGAAACTAGTATATTTCTTACAACTCATGGTCCTGCCAAAAGGAATCGACTTGCACAAAAACCTCGGAAAAATGCAAATGGATAAAAAAAACCTAATCTGTAAATAATAAATTCATCAACTATATAAATTTTCTACAATGGTTATTTTCTATAGTTATATTTATAAAGAACAAAAATGAGCATTTAGTAATTAAATGAGAGAAAAATAGAGACCTTAGCTAAGTATCCACGAAAATCGTTAGGGTAAGCAGATATGAGCTTATCATAGACAGCTACAGCATCACTGACATGGCCCCAATCTGAGTAGGCTTTCCCTAGAAGTAATTCCACCTGAGAATAGTAGGAATATTAGAAAAACTATATATAATGTGATATGTACTTTGAGAATGCTACATACATCTCAGAAAATCCTAAAATAAATAAAAAAAAAAAGATTAAGATAAAACTAACTAATTTTTCGTGCTTGCCAAAGGTAACCCATTTCACCACTGTTAAGAGATGACTTTCGTACCTTTCCAATAGGTAATACTCTTTAAAAAAGTATGGAAATGGGTAGATTTCAAATAAATTATAGACATAGGTAAATCATGTTTTAAAATATGATTTTAGCTTACAAATAACTATTGAAATTATGTTTTAAAAGACAACTTCAACTTTATTGTTTTAAAACACAATTTATTCATACCCCTTAATTTACTTGAAATCTATCCATTTCTGTGATATTTTACAAAAAAATACCCTGAAATGTAAAAACCTGTTTTTAGGTTATTAGCTTTATTCTTCATGAGCTTGGTCACACTGCTGTCTTTGCCAACAGCAGCTGGTGGTTGATGGCAAGTCTATAGACGGAGTAACAACATGCCGCAATAAAGGCAACCTAGGGTTACCAAACGAGCACTGTGAAGGTGCTTTTCTACAGTGCAGGCATACTAATGCCACCACACAGTAATTGACTACGGGTTCATAGAAGCAAAGAACTGAATATTATTATCTGATTATTTAGTACAGGGAGATGATGAAAATACAGCTGACTAATTAATTCTAACCTAGTAGTTACAGGCAAAAAAAATTACTGAGTTACCACCCTCATTAAGAAAAGGAAAATAAATACATGAAATAAATCTGTACAGAAATGGAAATAAGGAGATAAATATCTCATGCTAGAATTGTATGAATTTACTTGGACGGGATCCAGCTTCTGTGAGTCTGATGGGTTGCTATTAGAATTTTTGCTTACGTTTTCTGAACTCAAATCCTTACGACAAGTCAAAAGTAATTGAACAGCCTGTTGAAGAAAGAATGGAAAAATAAAATGTTAATTAATTCAACGTGCAGAGTACACAGAAAGTCCAAAAGAAAAAACCCCATATTTCTATACAATATATTGTTTGGTTTCGTTTGAAAATCCAAGGAAGAGAATATGACACTACCTTTATTAGAAAACCTTAAAATAATAAATTTGTCTACTTATATATAATGTAGGTCTCCGACTTATGCTTGAACTCCAATAGGTTTAAGGAATTTCCTTTTGTTTCCATTTTATGTTTTCTTTTCGAAAGGTATGTACAGAAAATAATTAATATTCATGTACAAATCTTTAAAGAGAAGAAACAAAATGAAACAGGGGTATCAAAAAACTGGACTGTGTAAATTTTTTACTGAATTATAATGAGTTAAAAATAAACCATTAATCCATTTATGACCCCTTAAACAAGCATCAAGAAAAATCAATCCATCCATGACTTATTTAATAAAAGACCATCCAACCGCCCATCAACTATTTCTTGGGAAAACTATCCAACCCATTCATTTAAAGCATATTATTATATTTTATTTGAGCAATACTTACGTACATTCTTGTACCCAAACATATAATGGTCCAAGATCAGTCCCATAAAAACCCATGCTCAACCAATGAACTTTAGACTGCTTAATCCAAGATGACAAAAATATATTGGATGACTCATAATCAAACCAACAAGAAATGGTGATTCAATCTATTAATATTTATTTTTATAATTGGATGGATTGATCGGATTCTATATGGATAGATTGGATGATTCGTGGACAAATGGATTGAATTGTCTCGTCAAAATGAAAAAGGGTAGCATTTTTTTGATTATTATGGAATACAAAAATGAAACAGAAGAATGTGGATTTTGACTATTTGTGTGCACAAATCTTTGAAGAGAAGAAACAAAATGAACATAAAGTGGCTTATTTGTAATTATTAGTGGAAAACAGATATAAAAAAAACATTTCCACAAACCCAAGGAACGATAAGCTTTTGAACCAAAATGGTTCATCATAAAATTGGAGCACTGTACACCAAAAAAGCCTAAGGTCAGATAAGAACACTGTGTTAAACAAATAAATGTTTATCTTCAAATATTTGATCTTAAGAATCAGGAAAAAGAAAAAAAAAAAAAAAAAACTTTCTTCCAGTACTATAGAAAGTTTCCAGTGTAAAATTAGTTATTCTCTTTGGACAGAGTAACCATCCTGAAAACCATCATGAAAAGGTGTACTTGATTATACTTTTAGAAAGACAAGTGGAAATTAACCATCATCAAGCAAAATAATAGATTTAATCTGTGCAGCAATTTATCCTGAAAATCCATTATCATGACAACAAACCTCCTCTGGCTTTTTGGCAGCAAGTAATGAATTGGTAAGGCCACGGAGAACTTCAAATTGGATATCTTTGGACACCTGTCAGAGATCAACCAAATTTTGTGGATAATGCTTGACGAAATAAGCTTGCTACATTTGATCAATTAGAATTTGTAGATATAGCCTCCTCACTAGATTTCAAATTCTAGTTACGAGAGGGCTTGGGTGCATATGTATTTACTAGTGCAAGCCGCAGTAGATATATTACTTCTATTAAAAACCTCGTCGGCATAAAAAGCTTAAGCACATACTATAGAAAGTAAAAATGTTTTACAAAAACAGAAAATATAATTTATCCCAAGTCCTAAAACAATCATCTAGTTCCTGATGGTTTTATGACATTACTCCAAGAAAAATGTTGAAAATACTGACCCTTGCTGAACTTTTATATGCAGCAACACTCCCATCATAATCTTTAAGTCCGTACTTAACTTCTCCAAGCAAACGAAAAACATCAGCATCACTTGGTTTTACCTTGGGAAACACCAAAAAAAATTCTCAACAGTAATCTAAAGTCAAATAGCATGATTTTCACAACATATTTTTGCAAGAGAATTTGAATGTCTAATAAATATATAGCTATAATTTCCCTACGTAGGGGACACTTTCCAACACATGTTACTGGAAAATTCCAGGGGATATCCATGCTCAAAACAATACCTTCGTCAAATCATCAAGTAGAGAAGCAGCTCTTGCATATTCCCCTAGTTCAGCCAAAGTTACTGCAGCTCCCTGAAAGTCACTTAAAATGTATCTAAAAAGACAGAAATCAGAAGATCAGAACTAGCATCCAAAACTTACTTCAAGAGCAGTTGGATCTCTTGGGGAAATACTTAATGTTGCTTCAAATTCCCTGAGCCTACTCTGTCATATATCACAAAATATACCATAAATGATTCTGTGGTTTTGTCAGAATGTATAGAGATGATATTTGAAGGATTACATAAGACAGGAAAGGGTAAACGTGGTAACTTTGAAATTGGATGAATAGTTTACACATAATGAATGTCGATATGCCCTAATGGAAGGAGTAGATACTCCTGTGCAACCGAAAATTTATCTTAGAATCAGATGGAACCAGACCAAACAGCTAATTAATGACAGGCGCAGAGGATAGGTGTCAAAAATATTAGAATATGTATACCGTATTAATGCAAATCCCACACCTATATCATGGTGATAACAGGTTCTGGACGTTAAACAAAACGAAAGAACAAAGGGGTATAGGCAATTCAAGACTGGGAATCTCCCAGAAGTCCCAACTGATTTCTGCCTACCTCCCAACCCTTCTTGCTAGCTCAGCAGTTAGTTACATAGGAATTTATATGACATCCTCTCTAAATAACTATGATTTCTTTCCTATGTCGTTCTTTTTATAGGAGTAGTACCGCTATCTAAGGGAAAATTAGGATCCTGAAAATATTATCTGAAGAGAAAATTCTTAAACACAACTAATCAGAGTAAGTACTATTAACTTGATTACATAATCAGAATTGTTCTGATACGTGTCTCGTCAGGGAAAAGATACCACCAACCCCAAGAACGTAAAGTCAAGTCTCTGCGTAGTATCATTCCAGCCCAAAAAGACAAATCTGTACACTAACCCACTTACAAAGGAAGATAATTCCTTTCACACAAGGTATTCCCCGTTTACAACAACCAAATTAACATCCTAATGACTTATCTTTAAATTTTATAAATTGTCATTTATAATCTTCAAAAATATATTATAAAGTTTCTTTGCTCTGTGTGTGCACTTGCATTTATTGCAGAAGTTGTTCAAAGCTTACAACTTACAAGACCCCAGACAAAAATCAATTAGCCTTTTGGTAGAATCTCTATCCATAATTACTATGAGAATAAAGCATATTTAAATTGCTGGTGGACCATTATTATAAAATCTCGTTTTCTACACATTACTTCTTTATATGTTTGTAAGTGTGCATGGAAAGCTTTACATCTGATAGAAGAATAATGCTTTGTCATATCAAAGCGAACTAACTATATTTACTTTTATCTTGCATGATTTCAGTCTACTACAGATGAATAATGTTGAAAACAAAACACAACCAACAATAGACCAAACGCTTATCCACCAAATCTCCCACTTTTCCATCAGTCCATGAAAAGAAACAATCTTAATTCAATGAACTTTTGCTTCATAAGGAAAGGACATAAGTGTATAAGACAAAAATAATTAGAAGAACATCAATGCCTGACTAAATGCCAGAAGATAACAATAATTGGGTGGAAATCATACCTGGAGAGTAGCTTTCTCCTCCTCAGACAACTTACTACTGACCAAAGCACTGTCATCAGTCGGACTAACACTGCAAGATATCCCATGTTTTAGGGTACAAAATGATATCCCAATTTAAACTGTAACCAAAACTACATGGCAATTAAATGAACATGATGAGTAAGTATACGAACAGCATTCATAATTACAAGCACCACTTAACATGACATGGTTTACAATTTATGATGATGAATATCTTGAACTATGTATGTCTGATGGAGGATTTGATGGAAGTTGATAAGTCTGCTTAGTAAAGTCTTTTCCTAGTTTACTTGTAACAACAAGCTAACTAAGCTTATGAATGATTTAGATGTTAGATCTGAGGTATCATCCTTTCCATAAAACAATAGTTTGAGCATAAGTCCATTCAATCCCAATCCAAAGAGAAAACCTAATTAGCTTGCTATTCAAACAAGGTTTTAAAGATAACAATGCTAAAAAAACAATCTACCGCAATTTCAAGATTATTTATGAATATTATTTTTGTAACACACTTGAGAAGTTAATTTAATTGATAAAACATGCATATTTCTTTTTCAGATAAAATACGAGTATTGTGCAGGCGGTTCCAATAACTAATTAGTTGGTTTACGAGCATGCATACCTTCCCGATGGAAGAAAATCTCCAAAAGCAAAAACCAGTCCGAAGACTACAACAGCTACCCCCACTCCAATCTGTATCATGATAGTTACACACATGTACAGAGTTAGATGTTTTAAAAAACAAGGTTTTATGTGGTAGAAAGCAACAATGGTACCTTAGTAGGAAGGCCAATTGTCTTATCGTCAGAAGAAATTGGTGCATCGTAATCAATTGCTCCAAATTCCTTTTGCTCCTCTGCCTTCTTCTGCTCAAGTGCTGACCTGCGTGGTGTGGAAAAAGAATAACTGAGCATTGTTGGTCATAATTAGAAAGAGTGAAATAGTTTAAGTGTAAGGGTGCACCTTCTAACTGTTTTTAGGCGTTCCTCAAAGTCAACATCCAAAAAATCGTTCCTAGATTTGCCCTCAAGTTGTGAACTTAAACGGGGTGCCTCTGCACATACCATATCATTATATAAAATACGATGAAAGGAAAAAAAGGGTATGCAGAAGAGAAGAGATGCAATTGAATTGCACTTACGAGAAGGCAGAGGGCGAGACTGTTTAGGTGTTGATCCCTTCACGCTGCAACAACAGACAGACACATGTGTAATGGCATGACACGACAATGACATAATTTGTGAATTGTAAAATACGCATATACACATGACATGATGCATAATAATACCTTCGCTGCGACACGAAACCCTTGTCGGATTTGTTGGTCTGAGATAGAAATAATAAAAGAATCAGTCGAAATGAGAGCTTAAAAAGAAGAAGAAGAAGAAGAAGACGTAGCATAACCTTAATTCTGTTAGAGTTTTCTCCAAAGCCACGGCCACCTTGGTTGGAATCGCAGCAATTTATTTGAAACCTAAACAAAGTGCTGGTTCTGAGAGACATTGCAGTTACATTTGAAGTCCAAAGACATGCTATCTGAGCAGAGCTTTTGTCTTGTATTGTATTATATACTTGCACCACACCACACTTGTGATAAGGTTGGGAGATAGCCCCTCCACTGTGCAACTGTCAGGTTTTTTTAAATCAGTCAAACTTGATAACTTTCTTCTAATTAGTATTATCATAGTTAATGTTCAGTTATTGTGATTTAAGGGGAAAGAGATTGACAAGCAACATGTAGCTAGAGACGAAAAAAAGAAACTTTTATTTGGTTTAAGTTCAGTGAAGTTCTAGTTGATAGTAGGTTGGAGAGGTTTTTTCTGCTGTGGGAAGGTCGATTGCATCATAAATTTGATTATAAGGATTATTTAGAAAAGAGTAGAGAGACCTTTTTATTCATAATTTTATTAAGACTTCAAAGTGAAATGTTCTTATCAGAAATATTAGAAGTGTGAAACTTTATGCTTAGCTATGTGCTTCTAAGGGATTAACTTTAGTAAAAAGAATATCTTATCACTGAATAAAGGTTCATGTAAAAAAAAAAAATCTATGCTTACAATGATGATTAAGGGATATTACTTCATTTGCTAAAGATGTTATTATACAAGCTTAAATAGAATCGTTATTAATACGATAATCAATAAATAAAAATTTTTAAGAATTTCTTCGTATTATATTAGAGATGAAACTTAAAAGATTTTATTTAGATATTGTTAGTAAGATGATAGTTCTAACCAATAGATACGAAAGCCCCTTTAATTATTTATAATTGATAATTTGTTTAAAATAGGTTCAACATTTGTTTAAACCCCTTTAACCATATTATATATATAATTATAATTTTGGTGAAGTAGAATAGAGTAAAAAAAGCCAATGTACAGCTACATGTACTCGATTAAAAAACATCAAAAATGAGTGAAAAACAATGTAAATGGGAAAAATTGGTGAAAAATATAGCGGGAATTAATAGATAAAAAGTCAGATGGACAAAAAACGTTGGAAAAACATATTAATTGTAGAAATTATTATTATTGTTATTATTATTATTTTAATAAAAGATGACAAATAAACAAATAGCAAAGAAAGTGTGTATAAAAAAAATATCAGAGATATACATATAATAGAGGTGATATTCATATTCCATTTCCATGGTTTTAATCTTAAAAATATTCTTTAATTGTTATAAATCACACTATTTAGATTTTATTCGTTCTCATGTCATTTAATCTTTACCTATTTTCAATTTTCAAATTTTACGAAAATAATATTTTTTTTAACATATAACAAGAAAAAATAATATGAAAAATAAAAGAAAAAATGCGGACAGAGACCATCTTGTCCATCTTTTCACTAATAATAATAATAATAATTATTATTATTATTATGATGACGACGATAAATGTTACCGTCCTAATCTATTTAACACTATTTCTCTATTACATAATTTCATACTTTTGTTATACTTAATTATACAGATAGTATTATACCTTATTCAGTAATCACATTTATGTTTATTAAAAGTTACTTGAATTTCACATTAATTCCAACATGTATAATGTTATTTTCATTTCCACTGGGTACACTATTATATTATAAAACACAACTCTTAACTAAATTTTTTAGTACTTAAGGGGTCTCTTTTCAGAAGAAATTTATCTTAGAACTAAAAGGATATTGTAAAACAACTTATTTGTTTTAAAACAAAAATTAAATTTAGTATTTAATTTAAAAATAATCTCTAACAATTCATGTTACAGAATTACTCGTTAATCGTTAATGGTGACCCCAAATGCACTTAAGATTAGCCTGGAGTGTGTAATCAATTCATACAAAAGTTATCGTCATTCGTTGAAAGTAAAAAGTAGTTTCGAAGTGAAGTGACAGATTTATTTGCAACATGGATGAGCTAAAATGAAGTGTTTCGCAATGTAAACCCTTAATTGGTTTTTAGGTACTTTGTGATTCCTTAATTTAACTTAGCCGCACTGGATTTGGAGAACAGGTGGACATCATCTAATTTAAAAACCCAAAGAATAATAAAGGGGGAATTTTTCTAATCACTATTTTCTCCATATGCTCAGTCAACTAATATCTCTTATTCTGATCAAGGACAAGAAAAATCATTGTGACTATTAATCAGGCTCATCGATGTACATCATAGATTCATACAACCTATCTCTATACTTTGCAAAATTAGCAAAATCAAATTGGCGCAACTATGCTTTTTCTGTGATATCAACAACTCTCACAGGAAGATTGGAGCCATTACCAGTGTAATCGTCGCAAGCATCTTTATAAGGACATGGATTGAAGGACCAGCTGTGTCTTTGAATGGATCTCCCACTCTGCCAAATTAGTCAAATTTCCAAACATGTAAATTATTAACCCAACATAAAAAATTCACGAAAAGGCAAACACTATTACCAAATTAGGATCGCTACGTGAAGACTTATTAAAAGAATCTATAGTTGCAGTACATCATATCTTCCATTCATTTCCAAAAACTAGATAAGGTCCCAGTTTACATCAGAAATCAGACAACCAAATAACAATTGTAGGAAAAGCATTATTCATGCTATCTCATATGCTGTTTATCGAATGGGTATACAGTTAGGTTTAGGGCCGTGGTTGAGGAGGACTTGGAGCAACCACAGTAAAAAATATAGCTCCAAGGATAGTGCAAGCACTGGGGGCAATGATATTAAAGGAGCTTGTCGAAACGGTGACAATGGATTAGCAGCAGTGGGTGGCTTGGCATTGTTGTAAGTAGGGGAAAACATCACCATGTGCAACATAATTATTGGGTGAAGAAGATATGAAGCAGCGTTAATGAAAGGGGCAAAATAAGGAAGAGGATGAAACTGCTCTGCCGATTGACGGCACATTGAGACCACAGGTCAGGGTCACAATGGCAGTCATGGCATTGCAGCAGACACATTATAAGCACAATAACCATTGCTGCTAGACAAAACGGAAAAAGAAAAAAAGAGCGACGAGTATATTTATAATCAACACCAACCATAGTCAATTGCTGAATATAAAACTTCACAAGCAACTACAAAGCACATTCCAGATATAAGCAAACAAAAACCTATTTATTACTACTAGGGAACAGAGAACCCAACAAAAGTGGCATAAGCAAACACAGTAACTTACGTATCTCCAGTTACGGCTGCTTTGTGAGCTTCACTTCCCTTCCCTCCAAGAGCTCCAGTCTCAATGTACTTCTTTGCATTATCCCAGGCACCACCAGCTGTGTTCAGAAAAAGTGCCATAAGAATACCAGACACTGTTGCAAACATGAGCAAAGCAGCCACAACTTTAGCCCCGAGTAAAGGTTGCCCAGTATAGTAGCCCAAAATTCGGAATACAAAACCTGCATGTGATAGAAAGATATAATATAGTAAAGTCTGCAAGGCATAAAAAATATTTCGTATCATATAAATATAAAAATAACGTATCACTAAACAGGGCATCTCCAAAAGGCAAAAGATCAAACCGACAGCTGATTCCCAGCTTTTTTATAAAGTTGCACCAGAAGTTTTCGTAAAGATAGAATTTGAGAGACGAGGGGCTCAAGGAATAATTATTTACTACTACCAACAAACTAATGCAACAATTAAAGGTATAAGGGAGGCAGAACTCAGTGGGAATCAAAACATTCAAATATAAAGGTTAATATATGAGAGATACAAGAACTCCCCAAAACAAGTTCATGGGATCAAAAGGCTATCAAGCAATTATGTTGGTCACATGATTATAAAACAAAATTAGCATAACTGTTGCCATTCTCCCCAGCTTTCCCTAATGATAATATATGTGCAAACGCGATTAAAAATTAACCCACCGACTACAATAGGAGAAATGATTGCCAAAGCACCAGGTTTTATCATCTCTCTTAATGATGCAGATGCTACAATAGCAACACAGCGACCATAATCTGGTTTTTCCATGTAATCCTGTCGAAAGTATAAACAAGAAAAAAAGATAGAATATCAAAACCTAAATTGAGATACATAATATTACATTACAAACATAAACTCACCATTATACCAGGCCTCTCAATGAACTGCCTTCTCACTTCATTAACAACCTCTTGTGCAGTTCTGCCAACAGCAGAACAGGCCCAAGCACTAAAGACAAATATAAGCATGGAACCTAGCAAACCACCAACGAAAACTTCGGGAATTGCAATATCAACCTGTAACTCAATCATAAGTTGCACTTTTAAGAACCAATGATATCTGATTTGACAAAGTAATAATAATCAGGGTGTTGACTTCAATATATCCAGTCACCAAAAAGTGCACGCATTTTGGTTTTAGACCATACATTTTTAATCTTTCAAAACAGACATTATAAAGGCAATTTCTTCCCAATGCAGTTAATCATTAAATTTCCATCTAGCTTGAACATTTTCTTCTTGTGTAGACACCCATTGGCCACAATGGACATATTCAATCTGTGTTAGAATAGATGTAGTGTAGTAGGTGGCATCAATTGTTCCGTGGTTAGGTGGGTCAAGTCATAATTCCTCGTGTTACACTCTTAAATAGAAAGAGTTATACCTTAATAATTAGATATAACTTTTGGTCTATGTGGTATGTGGTAAGTTGTAACAAAATTTTCTCCCTATGTCTGTTTTAGTAGGTTTGGACAGAATGGAATGGACAGAATTGGACTAGAGGCTGACGCACACCACTGCAGTGTGATGAGAAATGGAAAACTAGAGGTGAAAGGCACCAGCGGGAAATACAAGGCTCAAGAAAGTACTTGTGTAGCATATGCATTTCAGCATGTGAAGCATGCGTATTAGATATTTTTTCTATGACAGGTGCTGCCCCCAACTTTCTCTCTAATGCGTGTTAATCACAAATAACACTCAAAGCACTTTTGTCCTCCATTCCACCCCTCTTGATTCCTACAGTTTATGCCACCCCTTACTTCTCTGTTGTTTCGTATGATGGACCTAGGATACTTAAAACCTGTTATTTGTGGTATGGTATACTATGATCTCCAATTTTCACCTATAGGCTAGGAACCCACCCCAAACACACAAAAACAACAGCATGAAATATAATAGGGACCTAGAAAAATTTAAGCTTAATTAGGTAGGACCTAGTTCTGCACACCTGTTTGAAAGGTTCATGAGCAAAAGCAGAAACCTCATCCATATAAGCACTAAACAAAAGGAAAGATGCAAGAGCAGCAGAACCAATAGCAAAGCCTTTGGTGGTAGCTTTGGTCGTGTTTCCTACTGCATCAAGGACATCAGTTATCTCTCGGACACTTTCAGGCTGAAAACAGGTTGATTGTCAGTACGCATAACATGAGAAATCTCATAATACAATGGACCACATTATTCTGGCAATAACTACCTGCTGACTCATCTCCACAATTCCTCCTGCATTATCAGCTATTGGGCCAAACATATCCATAGTAAGAATATAGGCAGCAGTGCTTAGCATTCCCATCGTTGCCACGGCAGTGCCAAACAACCCACCAGTTGGGATTCCTGCTTCATCAACTAGTCCAGAGGTGTGACCGAGCCAGAAAGCAGAGATAATTGACACACTGATGACAAGGACAGGTAGAGCAGTAGATTCGAGACCCAAACTGACTCCAGCAATTATATTAGTCCCATGGCCAGTGGAGCTGGAAAGGGCCAATATGCGCACAGGCTCATGCTTGTAGTCAGTATAATACTTGGCAATCCAGACAAAAATGTATGCAGTGATAATACCGATCAACCCACACAAGGCAAAGTTGAACCATGCTGAAGGTGCTTGATCAGTGTAAAGTAACCAGCGGGTAGACTGCAAAAGTAATTCAATTTCAAACTTAGGCAGAAAATATGGTGTAACAAAAATTTGAAAAAGAATGAGGAAACGTTACTTTAGTCCTAATTGAAAAAGAGATTTCAATGTCAACAAAGTACAGCAATTGGAACAATGAATGCTTGGACAATCCAGGAAATATAGAAAACTCAAATTAAAAGAACACAAATGAAGATTAAGTATTACCAAACCAAATGCGATAACAGCTAAGACTATCGTAAAAGAATATCCTTTTTGAAGAATTGTCATTGGATCCTCCACTGGAGCTGTTACTCCAGTTTCACGTGTACCCCGAATAGAAAATATTCCAACAGATGATACTACCAAATCGAATGAGTGAACAACAAGAGGAAACAAGATGAAGCCCGACGGATCTGAATCAAAAGAGAAAACATCATATTGGATGGGCACGCATACAAGTAATAGACCAGAAGTAAGCAAGAAAGGGACAAAATAGAGCAACTCAAGTATTTGCCTGCAATTTTACAACGTTGTGCCATTGTTCCACCAAGTATCATGGCACTGATTATTTCAGCTGCAATACTTTCAAAAAGATCAGCACCTCGAGCAGCACAATCTCCCACATTGTCACCAACCTTAAGATCAAATAAAAAACAAGATCAAATAGAAAACAATATGATACCAATGGATGCATGTGTTCAGAAAAAAAAGTATAGGCAGAAACACAAAAAGGCACAAGTCAAGGAAATTATAAACATTAAACAGTTCTTCTCATTGAGCTGATGTAACTTTTGCAAGTATCAATCAATTTTACAAAAGATAAAAAAAATAAATCCAGTATGTTTATTATCCGTTAATAATGTTTTTCATAAAATTTTCATAACAATATTTTCTTTTATTCTCTTACACTCAAGGGTTGAAGCTAAATATTACAGTTAAAAGAAAATGAAATATATGGCAAAGCTTAGTGGTGTTTGAGGGGGCCTTGGCCCCCCACTTCCTTTTTACATATATATAAATTAATATATAAATAAAAATATTTTTTTTTAAATTTTAGTATATTTTATATATTTGGCACCCCTAAAATTTTTGTACACCTATAAGAATTTGGGCACCCCCAAAATATTTCCTAAAGATGCACTTTGTTCTCTATTTATCCAATAGGCTGGCAAAACAAAAAATGATCATAAAATTTGGATAATCTCACAAGTCTCTGACAAATAAAACATAAATGCAAATATTCAGATCTTAGGCACTTAAAATCAGAGAACACCCTCAATAGGTTGAGTTATACAGTTGACTCATGGATGGAAAATTATATTTTTAAGTTTCAACCTCACCTTGTGGGATAAGGCTTTTGTTGTGTTTCTACCTTTAAATAGAACCATAAAAAATATTGATGTAATTCAAAATGAATCATGGAAAGCAGACATACTTCTCAAGTTACTTACAAAAGATAAAATCTTATTTCAAGATCATTTCCACAAACTATCCTGCATTTCAAAGAACATTAACAGAGTATTTTATTTCAGTTAGAAACCCTCAAACAAACATTCAACTCAATCCCTCCCCTCACATGTTTTCCAATTAAACTGACTTAGAATGTGTGCAAACTATAAATCAAACACACATTAAGCAGTAATCTACTGAAACCCAGATGAAGCAACCAACAACTTTTGATGTGTAGACTCATTGAATTAAACAAAAAATAAAACAATTACCAGATCAGCAATAACAGCAGGATTCCTAGGGTCATCTTCAGGTATTCCCTGTTCTACTTTTCCAACAAGGTCTGCCCCAACATCAGCTGCTTTTGTGTATATTCCACCACCCAACTGAGCAAATAGAGCAACAAAGGAGGCACCAAATCCATATCCAACTAGAAGAAGAGGTACTGAGGGGAAAAAAATGTTCAGAAATCAATCACCAATTAAAGGAGAACAGATGAGATAATGGACAAAAAATTAAATCATGCCGTAATCAATATTCCTTAAGTATTATGAGCATATCAGCTAAAACTTATTTCAGTCAATTAATTATTGGTCTTTGACTCAATATGAGCCAAGTGGGAACATACAATGAGAAATTATATAAGGAATCAATTATGACCTCAATCAAACCTCCCCGAAGTTTACCACCTCAGCTCTCTTTTATTTTCAGTTTACAAATGAACACAACTCACCAAATTATAAGCATGGAAAACTAGCTTGAAAAGATAATGATGAAACATCAAGAGCACCATGTATGTTCAATAATAACAATTTTAAAATTTCAAACATTAAAAAATATTCTATTTATGATAACAAGTTAGGAGGAGAAGTCTACACTCACAATCAGTAACCTTCATTGAACCAGGTGAGTCCACTCCCAACCAAACATAAAATGTGGCATAAAGGACTGCTATACCAATTACAGCCATACCAACAACAATGATGGCAGATAAACCACCTGCACGAGTAGCTACCTGTGCAAATTCCCTCCAGTTAAAACACGAATAGTGAACAGTTCATAGTTTTCATAGAAACTGATAATGAACTAATGGTTTAACCTGCAATGCCTCTCTTGCAGACCGTCTTGCAGCACTAGAAACTCTGACATTGGCGCGAACTGACACCCACATCCCAACATATCCAGCAATACCCGAACAAAGGGCACCTAAAAGGAAAGCAGCTACAGTGATGAATGCAGAAGTTGACCTGAAACAAGATGAAAATGACAGATAAAAACAAGAAAACAATACTAAAAATATTCACAGAATATATATTTTATGACATCACCTCCCCAGGCCAGAAGATTCCTGTTGAGGAGTAGTACTGCGAAACAAATATATGAATAGAATGACAACAGCAAGCAACATGGCCATCTTGGATATACTCCCATACTGGGTCCTGAAAAATCCTTCAGCTCCATCTCGTATAGCATCAGCTATCTAGAAAGCAATATGATAAGCTCAGGACAAGAAAACAAGGGTTCATGGTGATGCGATCCAACTGTCAATCAGTCATCATAAAAGGCACTAAGATGTGTAATAACTTAAACACTCAGACTATTTTCGTGAATCAAACAAAATAGTTCAACAAACCAGGGTCTTTGCATGAAAGCATATTAACAAAAGGTTCCATTGCTAGAAATATATTTATAAAAAATATCTTGGTATGTTTTATATTCCAAGATATGAAAACAAGAAATTTAACAAGCCCTACTTGTTCCTAGGTTTATATTTCCTCCATTTTGATCAAAAAGAAAGAAATTTTTCTAGAAAGTTGGAAGATAGTTTCTTGTCCTCCTCCCCACAAAAGAGAAAATACGACTCAATAAATGTTTAAAAACAAAACTAAAGATTAGCATGGTCTCACTTCTCAAGTTTTTTTTATCAAATGTAAAATCAAAGAGAGAAAAAAAATATTCATTAACAGTAATTTTGTAGTTAATATAAGGTTAAACTAAAAATTTGGTCCCTAGACTTGGCACTGCTTTTCATCTTAGTCTTCACAAAAAAGTACCTCTGCATTTTGGTCTGTACATGAAAAATTATTCACAATCGATTCCCACCATTTGCTATGGTTACAAAAAATGTTAAAATTGCTCATGTAGGGACCAAATTGAAAAACATTAGGTCGGGTGTAGAACCCAAACTGTAGAATCTTTTCCTGTATAGTACATGGGAACTTCATCCTGGTTAAGAAAAATGCAGGAATCACTATTCATATTGATTTTGATGGAGACCAATACTACAGAGCTCTCTAAATCTCTATTAACAAGGAAATTAAGAAGAGAGACTAGGGATGTGGCCAAAGAGTTGTTTACTTTCAAGTTGATACACCAACAATCACGCAGTATCTCACTAGGTGAGGTTGGCCACATTGATCAACCAACACCATTAGGCTCTGTTATAAAGCAAACTTTCAGTAGAATTATTTACATCTTTAAGAACTGTCCTAAAATTTTGTTGTCTTTTAATGGTTTATACTAAAATCCAACAACGGCTACACCAATAGCCATTATATTCAGGCTATCTGTCATATGATCCTTTTCTCACTATAGTCTCTATTGGTATTCTGCGCACATGACCAATCCACCCTAGGCAAGTTTTAATCATTACTACTCTATACGCGCTACTTTATTTCATGCCCTCTAATCCAAATCAAATTGTCAATCAAATCTTAGAAAAGTGAAATGAATAATCACAGAAAAGTGCTATTTCACACACACACACACACACAAAATGTTTTCCCCCCGAGGAGTATATTCTTCAACAAGAATCACACAGGGTAGACTGATACAATATAAACTTCCGGTAAATACCCCCACCAGTATGAAAGGAGACAAATGATGTGGCAATATTATTTCATCTCAACCTCTCATATGGGACTCGGTTCTTAGGATTTGGGCTCACATTGGCCATATCTCAGGCCAGAGTGAGATCTCAACACACCCTTTCGTGCCAACACTGGACATTTGTAGCATGGACATATGCAGGTAGCCCAATGACCATACCCCCTTATGCCTAGGAATATATATCTAGAGCACAAACAAATACAGGTGGTACAATATTGGGTTTCATATCTATAATTTATGTATGATTCTGACAATGGTAATCAACCTCATCCTCTTTCACAGGACTCACAGCAATCAGCTCGTCTTTTCAACCACAGAGAAATAGCTGATTGTTGAGAAAATCTCTATTGTAATATTGATTTCCTAAAACCAAATTGCTGATATTAAGAATGTTCAGAGGAGATGGACAACACTTCAGAGATTGCAGTAATTACAAGAAATAGATTTACCTGAACCATTTCAGGAGGTCCCTCGTCTTTTGCGAGCACCCACTTTGTGAGATAGATGGCAACAAGGAAGCTGAGAATGCAAACAGAGATGACAAACACAATGATCGGAGAGGTACTGGCTCCCACGTAAAAGATAGCACCCAGCCCAATAATCAAAAGAATGAACAGTACACGAACATTTATACTGAACAGAATCCGAAATATCTGCAGAAATATGTAAAGGAGGAGTGGACAGTTGAGAAGTTGCAGAAAGTTCAGGGAAAGGAAAATGCTTTCTGGATATACACATAGATAGATAGATAGATAGATAGATAGATAACGAAGAAGTGAGTATTTTGTCAAATTGTTAGAGTTTAGGAACGAACCAGAGGGGTGTAAGGTTTAGTGCGCATGTTGGGGAAGGTTCTCGGCTTGTCCTGGTAAGCCCCCAGGCCCAAAGCACCGCTCTCCATGTCATTTTCCATCATTATGGAATGGGTGGAATTCACCCTCCGTGCTACAGGATAAGGGTTGTACTCACCACCTCCTTGGGGCAAGTCAGCCCCTGAACCCGGTCGCTGAATTTTGAATTGTCTTTCAAACACCCAAACAACAATTTACGTTTTCTAAGGGAATCAAACTGCAACGCCTTCTTCCTCGCTCCTCTCAGCAGCCGCAACAGGAGTTAGTGTCAGACTGCCCAAAATTAAATACAAAAAACGATTTATTACAGATTTGAATGAACAATGCAGCAAATGATACTGCCTCAGTTCCTAACCAACTAAACAAGGTGGATGTAGATCCCATCCAAAATGCTTATGCTTAGATTCGATTTAGTATTGAATTAGACTAGATCTGAGTGAAATCGTAAACTGAAATCGCAGATCTAATACTTACGGATTTTCTGTGGTGAAGAATCGGTCGCAATTGCTGTCACAGCCACCGAGCGCAACCTCTTCCTCTTTACCTTTGTTTGAAGGACAAATCCATGTGAGAGAAAACGCAGACACAATGAATCTATTAAATTAAATTAAATCAAATCAAATCAAATATACTAACTATTTCTACTTCACGTTCACCATTCTTCTCTTCATTCTTTCATTTCTTAATTACATTTATACGCCACTCTCTTCTTAACATGTAAGAGATATCCAATAGTATTGCGACATCTCATCTTAACTGCATTCTAATTGGCTACTCATGCCATGCCATGCTCTTTAACTACTAATTAATAATTAATACTTATTACCTCAATTTAACTGTAGCATTTTTAAGATTTTAATTTCTATTTAATTCTTATTTTTGAAATTCAAGACTAATATTAATTGTTTATTATTACTATTTATATTCTTAAGCTGTTATTAATGAAAAACGGAAAGTTTCCTTGTGCGTTTCTAACATTTGTTACGCTTATATCAATAAATTAATAAATACAAATTCAGTATTAAAAGTTAAGATATAAGTATATTTGTAATAAAATTACATCCTGTATTAAAAAAAATAGTTCTAGCATTATTTTAAGGATAATAATTAACAAAATCATATTTGTTGGTGATATAAATATATGTGTTTATTTAATGTTTTAGTTGAATTAAAGGTATATATTATATAGTCCCGTATCGAGATAATGTCAATTATTTGAAACAACCCACTTTCAAAATATATAAAGAGTTTGAGTATATAAATTCTTTAAAAATTTAAATTAGATAATATGGGACTTAACTTAAAAATATGATATCTGTAAGTTACTTTCGCCGACAAATATAACCTTTTTTTTTTAATATAATAGATGTTATAGTTAGTCTATTTATAATTGTTTATTATTTTTTACAATTATTTGACATTTATGTATAATTTATATTTAATATTTTATTTTTTATAAAAAAATTATTTAATTAATATTTATGATAATATTAAAATAGGTATGAATATAGTCATTGAGAATTGACCCACCCATTGTCAACGTTATAGACTTGCTCAACTAAGCCAAACCAAAAATAAAAGAGATAGTTATTGTAATAAAGTTAATATTCTGTGTGCTCACAAAAAAACATGAATCCCCCGCTTGTAAACCCCGAAACTTGTACTTTATTAGCAATTCACCACCGATAGAAAATAATAATAGCAAGAAAGAGATAGAAAAAAAGAGGAATGGTTTATTTTCTCTTATTAATCTCATATAACCAATAAAATGTAATTATTTACAAATATTGAATGATAATGAAGATAGACACATAAAAAAATTTACACTGTTGAGATTATGTGAATACACAACCATGCATGTTGTCAATATTATGTTAATTGTTGAAACTTGTTACTGATATTAATTTTATTGAGATTCTGTGAGATTATCCTTGACTAAGAAAGTTCATATCTAAAAACAATACGAAGTCGGTTTGAAGGTAAAAAATGTTAAATATTATTGTCTATTTTGATAAGTTAAATGAAAATTACTGTTTTAGTTTTTAAAATCATGAAAAAAAGTACTGATAGCTCGCTCATTTGATGATCAGATAGAATATTTACCCCAATTATAATAATTAAAATTATATATAAATCATAATTAGGAATATGATGGAAGCATTTACTAGGAATTCCAATTAAAGAAAATTGTATTATTGGTAGTTTATCCTCCTTCAATATTCCCTTGAAAATATATACACATTTTATATTAATTTTTATATTAATGTATATTCATGATACTCATAATAAATACTTACAGTTTTAAAAAAAATTAAATAATTTTTTTAAATTACTCTTTAAAATATACACTTAATATTTTTTTCTTTTGAAGCATAATTTAAATCAATTTGCATCTGACATTAGTTTTTCTAAAAGTTTTTAAATAAGTTGTACTAGATTATAAATTTAAATAAAATTATTCTATTCAGACAATTTTTAATTTCATAAATTAAATGAAAGAAATATAAATCTAAAAAAATCACATTTTAAAAATTATTCAATTTAACTTCTTCTTATTCCATAGCTTAATTGAATATAACAAAGATTATCTAAATAAAAATCACTGAAATTTTATATAAATATTATTGTTAAAATTATATTAAATATTAAAAATAATATTTTAGAATTTGATATAAAATGTAAAGTTTATATATTTTAATATTAATAAATATCATAAATATATACCTATAACATTTGTATTAACTTGGTTAACAAGAAAATAATTAAAATATTTATTTCAATTATTCACGTTATCCTTAAAATTATATTTTTTAATTGATATGTAAAAATAATATAAAATATTATTACATCAATATTGAAATTAAGAAAGTTTAAACATAAGCTTCCAATACGTCACGTAACTTCTATAATTAATTTTTATAAATTACTTCTTATAGTATATTTATGGAAGGATTTACATAAAACAAAAGCTTTACAGAAAAAAAAAAATATATATATATATATATACATATGAAATAAATTCTTGTTAGGGTGTCTTCTGAACTTGAAATGTCTTATATTCATTTACCAAGTATTATCACAATAAAAAAATACAAGGAAAAAATTAGCAAACACTTATATTAATATATAAACATATATAAGTTAGTCATAATTCAAATAAAACTAAATCATACCAATATAAGTCTATCTTATTATCCATTTCAAAATCTTTTGTCTATAAAGTTTAATATCAATAAATACATAATAACACAAATGTTTTTGTTATTGAATATATTTAACAAAGAGTTATACCTAACTCATTCTAAGTATTATTGATCTGCGTAGGTTTCAACACCCTAAAGAAGGTGTTAAGTTAATTGCACAAATATATATATATATATATATATATATATATATATATATATATATATATATATATATATATATATATATATATATATATAGTTACACAAAAGTAATATTGACCCAATAACTTTTCATCAACTTGACCCATCTAAATCAATTTCAATTAAATATAAGCTCGATAAATTAAATATTACATAATTTAACACATATATAAGTACATATATATACAAAGTAGGATTTGCTAAATTTACCTCACTTAAGCTATGACCTAATCACTTGAGGGTGATATACTTATTGAGTGGTATTCCAACACTTTACTCACATTATACCTTGTTATATTTAAAAATTTTAAAAATCTCACCTAACTCGTTACCATTCTTTGCTTGAGTAATGAGAGTTCCAAAAGACAAAAATGTTGCTACACCTTTCTTGTTTCAATGTCCAATCTCAACTTGAGCGATGAGTATTTTCATTTGGATGTACACTTGGTCGCTTAAGTCTACACTGAAATTCATGACTCTTGTTCAAACATTCAAATAACAATTCAACGCCTAATAAAGATACAAAGAGATATCAAATTTGCATATATTCCAAAAATATTTTCAACCCAAAATTTACCATTATTTAAACCAATTTAAAATATATATTTACACTTAAATATTACAACATTTACCTATTATAATTGTTACATCGTAAAATTACCATTCCAACCAAAAACCAAGTAAAAAATCAAATCAAATACAATACCAACTAATCCAATTAAAACTTATCTAATTTCAACTATTTTCATATCAATCACACTCTATAATCAAAATCACTTATAATTTAAAATAGTTTCTCAAACGGGAAGTTACTTGTGTCCTAAACAATAAAAAAGGTTAAAAATACACTTGGACTTCTAAAATCCTAGTAAAACATTACTAAATCAACAAAAACACAAAATTAAAGATGAATATATTAAAAATAACAAAACGGATTGTGAATATTCATAGATAAAATCTTGAGAATTAATATTAAAATTTTAGGATAAGAATAACTTACTTCAAATTGAATTATGATAAGTTAGAAACCTTCAATATCTAGCTACCTTCTAATTGGTATGATCTGAAAAAAAATTAAAAAATAATTTCAAAATTGAAAAAAATAAAATAAGTGAAAGAATTCAAGATAGAAAATGAAAAAAAAAATACATGAAGTAGAATAAAGAAAAAAAAGAGAGAAAAGAATAAATTGGGATGGGTCTTACCCTTTCAAACACAAGTTAAGATTGTCACTCAAATTATACAGTTTTTTATTTTTATATTTAAAGCGTTTGCATAGTTTCAAAGAGTATCATGCAACTTTTGAAGTGATATGGTTTTTTTGGAAGAACGCATGCAGGTAAAATTGGTAAAAGTGGGTGGAATTGAGATTTTGTAGGTAAAGATTAAAGAGTTACCTTGTACGGGTTGGTCCGTTGTTGGGGTTGTCGGGGTTGACGGGGTGGGTGGGGTTCCAGAATGTTGGGAAGTGGGTTCGCTGACGACGTCCTGATCCTGGGCATGATGGCGGTGGTGGCGGCCAAAGTCTCGGAGCATTTGGAGCTGAGGGAGGAGGAAGCTGCCAAGGTCAGGGCGGTCCTTCCGTCTCAGCTGCGCGCATTGGAGTGCCAAGTTGGCAAGGGAGAGGGCCTGTGGGATGGGCCAGTCCGGGACCGATGGGTCCAGAATCTGGGCAAAGATTTCATTCTGGATCGAGTGTTGGACCTGGTGGGCCAAGCCCATGGCGGGCTTTCCTGTCAATAGTTGGAGAATAATGATTCCCAGAGAATACACATCCGACTTCACGCCCAGCATTCCGCTCTGCTGGTACTCCGGATCGATGTAGCAGAAGGTTCCTGCCGCCGCAGTCTCGCGGCAATGCGTCTCGTTCTCCGCCACTGCAGCAGGCACAAGCCTGGCCAGTCCCACATCGCTTATCTTGCTGACATAGTTGTGGTCCAGCAATATATTTGCGGGCTTAAGGTCTCGGTGCACCAGCGGTTCTGGCTTTGTCTGATGCAGGAACAGCAGCCCTGTGGCTATATCTGCTGCTATTCCGAACCTGACCTCCCAACTCCTCATCCCCCACCTTCCCCCTTCTTCCTCCTTCTTTCCAAACAGGCAGTCTTCCAAGCTTCCATTCTCCATGTATTCGTATATGAGCGCTCCCTCCTCCGGGCACGTTCCTACCAGAAGCACCATGTTGGGATGTCTTATGCACCCTAGTATGTCCACCTGCATTGCCATTTTCAATTTTCCGTCAGACCCTACTCTACTTTCTATTTCTAAATCATTCAATGCCACTGGTTCTTCACCTCTTGCTGAAACTGTGTCTTCCCCTGTGCTGAACCTGGGCGCAGAACCTTCACTGCCACTGCTGTGTGATCTAGGTAACACTTGTACACGGTTCCATACCCCCCTTCCCCTATTTTCTGGGATTCCGAGAACCCGTTTGTTGCCTTTTCAATCTCTTCCATTGTGTATCTCCTGTATCTTTTATCTGTCTGTGTTAGATCTTCCAACACTTTCCTCATTTCCTCTGCTTCTCTCATACACTTCTCTTCCATGTCTGCTCTTCTCTTTTTTTCCACCCTTGCAAGACTCTCTGCCGCTTTTGCTGTTTCCTTCGCTGCTTTACTTTTTTCTTTCTCTTTCTCTGCAAGTGCCTCTGCTGCTTCCTGCGACACCCGTGCCTCCTCTATTTTCTTCTCTCCCTCTATTCTGCAGTTGTGCAGTTCCACTAACTGTACCATACACCGTTATTCTCTCTATTATTTCCGTTCCCTCAATAACATCATTACCATATACACTTACCTTCTGCTGCGCTATTAGGGCTTCTTTGCATGCAGTGCTGTACATTTCCATTGTTTGCTTTAACTCCAGCCTCAACCTCCTCGTATCAGCTTCCACATCGTCCTGAACAAGTATTATTAACCATCACCTCTAATACATTCTTGCTCTTAACAATATATACTTTATTAGATGAAAACAGGCAAATGCTCACAATGTTTTCCTCTGAAAATAACTGGTCCGGTGAACTGGGCTCGGCGAACTTGTTTTTCATGCATGCTGACCCCACGCTACGATCAGAACTGGTTGAAATTCGCGCATTTCTGCCATAATCAACATGGTCATAGAAAACAGAGGATGAACGCACACTGCTGGGCCTGCCAGAGCTTACAAATGATATGTCAGAGTCAGGTTCGGTGAACTCCATGGATAACCTTCCGCTCCGTCCTAATCTTCTGCCAAATTGTGTCTTGCTTCAACCATAGATTGGACAAGAAAAGATTTATGTTAATGTTACCGTGTCATAAATAATCTCACTACTGTCCTATGAAATGGCTTCAAGAGGAAACCTACTTCATGGATTCACCCTGCCAGCTGGAAGGTTTGGGTGATGCCTTGCCTGCAGCAAATGCATGCATGCAAATATGTGATTTCATCAAATCGTGATTACCAAAAGAATATCAGTTTGAAGAAACAAACCTTTGAAGCTCAAACGACTGGATATTTCAGATTCAGTCTCATTCTCGTCATTTAGAGCCTCTATTTGCCTCAGCAGTGGGGAGGCATGCGGGACCCTTCGAGCAGCACTCCTAACTGAAGAGATTCTCCCCTTAGAAATGACATACACAGTGCAGAAATCCGGTACCCCCTTTAATATGCTGCTTGGTGTACTTGTCTTGAACCTGCATTTCATATGCACTAATCACAATACATACATGCTTACGTACCATATTATTGGAATTCAAAATAGCTAATTCTGATGGGCCTTACCTAATAAAGCCATGCCTGGAGGCTGCACCAAGCACCAAGTTCTCAATTGCAGCATGAGAGACATATTCAATTATTCCTTTCACCACTTCCACGTTTTCTAGAACGACATCAAGACAGTGTATCTAATAAAATAAATATATAGCATCAGTAAGAAGTTTGAAAAGAATATATAAACAGGTTTTTATAGACATACATACATACTTCTTTGCGTGAACAATAACAATGAAAGGTATCAAATAGTTCCTTTGTAATGTTGGCAAGTTTGTCTCTCTGGTTGCATAGTTTGGCTTGGCTGCCTCCTAATAATGTATACATTTGAAAAGTGAGAAGATGTTGGAGTGAATGAATGATTATTAGTGTTATATATATATATATATTCATGTTTATGTTGGTTGGTGAATTACTGGAAAAAGAGGAGGAGGTTGTGTGCAAGACGTGGATCAGAACAAGAGTTTGGCCTCTGGAAAGAAGCGTGTCAGCAGCCCATTTGAGGGCCTGTCTGCTCCCTTTGTTATCCTTTTCTACAGCAACTGCCACCAATCCATTTCCTCTTCCTCCCCTTTTAATTGCTAATTCCTTTGTGATTGGAAGCCACATTTATCTCTCTATCTATTTATTTTTCTTTTCTTTCCCCTCAACCCTATTACTTCTTCATCTGCATAGTTATTCAACTTTTCTCGCTATTCAACATTCCCTGGCTAATAATAAAAGTCTGCATGCCCCAAACTGGGAAACCATTTCTAGAAAACCATCTCCCCATTTTATGGATTGTCGACCACAATTTTCTTCTTCTCCTCCTCCTATTATGGGCCAACAGGAAAAAAAAAGAAAGATTCACAACATTATTTTTTTGCTTCAAAAATAGCCACGCTTGGGTCCCCAAATATTTTTCTCTCTCTGTCTCTGAAACAAAGGCCCAAAAGGAAAACTAGTGCCGTGCCTCGCTAACATCAACTAGGCAAATCCTTATATTAATATAATATCATTTTCAATAGTTCAAATCAATATGGGAAAGCCACATTTGTCATTAAATAATTTTCTTAGCCGTAACAGTGTGACCACTAAAAACTATCTTCTCTTAACAAAATATTTTCCATATATACAATTAGAAATTATAATGTAATTAGCAAGTTTAAGGAACTTAACTTTTTGACAAACAGTTCAAAATTTTGTTAGTCATAATGAAAAAAAAATTGAAACCCACGAAGAATATTTCATGACTGTGATATTTTTCATTGGAAGGTGATGAGAATGTCCATAATATTAATAAAGAAGCAAAAGAAGCGAATAGACCTTTATTTTAGAACTAACATCCATAAATAAATGAAAAGATATGATTTTATTTACAGGGATATTTTTTACTTTCAAAACTTGGGCATTAATAAAATGAATTATCTCAATAACAATTTTGTCTTATTCATAAGCCCTATATTATAACAGTTTCATTTTGTAGCCGAATATTTTAGTGTTTTAATTCGTTTCTCAAGTTTTTGCATTTCCATCATACCTCCCACCAAACATTGTTCCAACCCTACACCCAATTTTCCTTTTCATGGATAGTTGGACTTAAGTAGTCCATCAAGGATAGTTTCTTCTCAGTCTTAATTTATATGTGCTTGATTGGGCCTCAAGATCTTGATAAAGAGGGTCCCAATGAATGGACTGGCAATGATAAGCTGCGCCTAATTGGACCCAAAAAAAATAATTATGTTATTTAAGGATTTTAATAAAAATGAGGTTAGAATGTATACATAAATAATACATTTGAGAGAGTACAAATGGAAACATTTGACACGTCTAATTGCAAGAAAATTTGGATTTTTTTTAAAAAGAACAAAGATTGCCAAAAAAAGGAGAATAAAAGAATGAATGTGATCCGTTTTATGCCACAATTGAATGAATAGGTAGAAGTTAATAATTTCATTTTTATCCCTAACAAGTGGGGAAGAAAAAACTTATCTATGTTGGGAGATATATCACCGGAAGATCACTAAATTGAAGTTTATGTTTACATTGAAATTCTTAAATGAATTTTTAAATGTTTAGAATTTACATTAAAATTCTTAAATGAAATTTAAAATGTTTAAAAATATTAAATTATTGACTTAAGTTGAAAATGAGGGTACTTGTCATACATTTTAAGAAATATTGTTGAAATAAATGATCTTTATTATGAGATAAGGTTACAAGTAAATGATTTGGACAAAAATATTATTTTTGTTATTGTCATCATAGACAGAAATAAAATTGCTCACAATATATAAATCATAGGAATAAATTTGATTCCTTCTGAATTTCAAAGAAGATAATCTTAAAACAAAATTGCTAACAGTATATTTATTACATGAATGAATTTAATTCCTTATGAGTTTCAAAGAAGATAATCTTAAAACAAAATTACTATATTTATCACATGAATGAATTTGATTTCTTCTGAATTTCAAAGAAGATAATCTTAAATCAAATTGCTGACAATATATTTATCACATGAATGAATTTGATTTCTTCTGAATTTTAAAGAAGATAATCTTAAACCAAATTGCTGACAATATATTTATCATAAAAATGAATTTGATTCCTTTTGAATTTCAAAGAAGATAATCTTTACTATCTTTATATTCTACAATAAAAAGGTTAAAGTCAATCACTTCCAAGTTAGATTGTATTTTCTCTATTACACATAATCAATCAAAGTTGAAAGTGAGGGTACTTATCATATATTTTAAGAAATATTGATGAAGTAAATGGTCTTTATTATGAGATAAGATTACAAGTGAATGATTTAGACAAAAATATTATTTTTGTTACTGTCATCATAGACAGAAATAAATTGCTGATAATGTATTTATTACAGGAATGAATTTGATTCCTTCTGAATTTTAAAGAAGATAATCTTAAAATAAAATTGCTGACAATATATTTACTACAGGAATGAATTTGATTCCTTCTGAATTTCAAAGAAGATAATCTTAAAATAAAATTGCTGACAATATATTTATTACAGGAATGAATTTGATTCCTTCTAAATTTAAGATAATCTTAAAATAAAAAATTGTTGACAATATATTTATTACAGAAATAAATTTGATTCCTTTTGAATTTCAAAGAAAATAATCTTAAAATAAAATTGCTGACATTATATTTATTAGAAGAATGAATTTGATTCTTTCTGAATTTCAAAGCTAGATTATATCTTTTTCATTACATATAATCAACTATATGTTACCGTTTTAAGAGTTAAAAAAAATAGAAAATAAAAAAATGCTTATTTTTTATGAAGACGATAATATAATTAGTACAACTAAAAACATGATGTACACATAAATATTTAAAAATATTTAATAAATAACATTTAATAATATATTTAAGGTATAAATATTGTCAAAACTAACTTCCTAATTACTTATTGAATAGAATGCATTCTAATAAACTTTCATGAATATTTAGAAGTAGTCCATAATTTTCAGTAAGTTCAAATAAAATATTTACATTAATTTTGGATCAAAATCATATTCATTCACAACATACTTGTTACTGTTTTGTAGTAAACATTTCTAATGACTATTACTTATTAGAATCGTTTGGATACATTGCTTTGTATATTATTTATAATTATTGAATTTATTTAGAAAGTTAAATTATTTATTACGAAAAGATGTTGAATTATTTACAATAACTAATATATAATGATTTATTCATACATGTCATTTGTCCGTTCAATTTGTTCCAAACTCAACACCTTTCATTATGTAAAGAAAGAAAATAAAAAATTAATGGCAATTCAGGTTAATATATGCAATTTTATGATTTTTTTTTATATTTATTACTTTAATTGTTATTACTATTATTATTCTAATTAAATATAATGCTTAGTCATTTTTTGATGTCGTGAAAATTGGTTTTATTAGTAAGTACTAAATTCCGGTCTCTAAATTCTCATGCGTCTCATGGAGAAAAACACTAGCAGGATATTTTTATTTTTTTTAATTTAATTTTGTTTTAATAACCAAGGTTAGGATGATGCTACTTGCATAATTGTTATTTGTAGTGGATGCCTAGTTAGTGTAGGCTTTGCATTATTTATTGGGCATCAAAGAAAAATGAATCACCTTAGTAACATTTCTATGTTCTGCATGGCCCCTCTGATGGTAGATGCATAATATTCTAGTAAATTTATGTTTGCATCGTAGTAGGAACTTTGAAGAACATCTATACATATACAAACCAACTTGAAATAAAAAATTGTGCCAATATATGTAGGAAATAAAAATATAGGCATATCAGATAATTGATTAAGCCTGACTGCATAACTCTGATTTTGTTTGCACCAGTCCTCATTCATATGACTGTCTTTTTATGTTCTCAACCTTCCAACTTAAACTTCAGCAGAAGGCAACGAAACTCGTCTACGATATTCCGCTAGAGCCCACATTGGATAAATATCTCTGTACATTGGATAATGCAACATGCAATTTTTCATGAATACTCCAGTGATTTCCTGCCAAAACAACCCAACAATTAGAAATCCAAACTCAATCCAGAGCATCATTTTTCATATTGCTTATCAAGAACAATCATTAAACTACAAACATTGAACTGCTTATGTTTTTTAAGATCTTAGTTATTTATCGGTAAAAAAGTTTAGTCAAGTTTCACTTTTTAGAGCCTTCATATACGAGACTTTTTCAATATCAAAGGATTGATATGTACCTGTTGGGGCCAATCACCCTCTTCTAATTGAGAATTGATGAGCAACTTGGCAGCACGATGAAGAGGAGTAGGGTCTCTGTCTGCCTGTGAATTTAAAAATGCAGAGAGAAACATATTACAAGATTTGATGGCATTCAGAACAGAAAAATAAACAATTTGAAATTTGATTCACAATGAAGTGGACGTATAATTGAAAAAAACACATTACTAAAGAACAAACCTGTCCAGTATGAATCAGTCCCATAAGAGCCCATGCTGTCTGAACAACATTTGATCGACTTCCTTCTAGCGGTACATAAATCTACATTATTTTCATTTAGCAAGAGCATATTAATAAGTCGACTCATGATGAAGTTGAAGAATAGTTATTTAGAAAGAGCATTCAATGACAAACCTTTTTTGGGCTTGAAAGATAACTCTCCCCCCATCCACCGTCATCCCTCTGTGTTGTGAGTAGAAATTTAACGGCTTTACGAATAGCAGCACAATTGGTGTATGTCTTACCAGCAGCTGCTAGACCACCAAGTGCAAACCAACAACCATAAGTGAAACAAACTCCCCAATTTCCGTACCATGAACCATCAGCAGTTTGTGTATCTTCAAGGAATCGAACTGCATTGGTAATGAAATTCTCTATCTCTTTCTTCCTATGTCCTGGATACATCTTCTTGAACAAAACTAAAGCTTGAATTGCAGATCCAGTGCACTCAACGTATTCGTGTTCGACTACAATGTCCGCAAAAAACTCCGTGGGATTCAGTAACTGAAAATTAACAAGAAAGTCAATTAGTTTATCTATCAAATAATGGTTCTTTTTATCGATTAATGGTTGAATACATTTACATTATTAATTGATGTAATACTTACTTCCAACCACTCTTGAGCTCCTGCAGGCTCCCAGGCAGCCAAACCACCCTTTTTACTCTGTAATATAAAAAAAAATGTTGGGTCAAATGCAATACTAGTAAGGTAAATTAAACATCAGTGATCAAAATCACGTGGTCATGAAATTAAGAGAACTATAATATGATAGGAAACAAATTTCACGAATCTTTAACAAATGATGTGGTGTTGGATTTAAGATACGAGTCCATCATATGAACATTGACTGTAACTTTTAGCCATTTATAGATATTTTTATTTATGAAATATGTCATAATCATTTCTCTAAATTCAGTGGTACTTGCCTGAAGCGACAATAGGACATTTACTGAATCATATAACCTTTCGGGTTCCATCTTTTCTCCCACAATCTCTGGTGGCAATGCTGATAGAAGTAGACAACACTAAAACACAGGAGAATTTAGCCAAATTAACATATATTTGTTGTGATCATTGATAAATCTTTAGATTAAGTTGCTCGTTGTGTTGTTAGTTACCTTCAAGCCTTCCGCTGTGCAATCAGAAACTTGCCATCCATGGTCTTGATCAGAGAATGTCCAAGATCCTTTAGAAATATGACGATGCATACCCTTAAAGTCTCCAAAAGGGTTATCCCTTACCTACAAAACAAGAATATCGATCGTTAAAGCTAGAAACATGTTGTTCAATAGTCTAACAAACACTAAGATAGCAATAAATTATAAACAGGCATTTCAATTAGAATAATATAATTATACCAGTTATAATAATCTTATTTAGATAAGAAAATTAGTAAGTAATAACTTATTTACTTTATACTGAGTACATCGTCTAGGATTTAAGTATCTCAACTAGTGAACTTTATAATTTTGGATAAAGCTAGATATTCACAAGAGAATTTACCTCCATAACTAAAAGAAAGGAAAATTGTGATTCTTCCATATATTTATAATAAAAATTAAGCAAACCTGAGACTCCTTAATGAAATAATGCCCTTTTGCAAGTGCGGGACCAACTTCCTCAACTAGGTTAGTGGCAAGCAAAGCTTGAACAGCAAAACCAGCATCCCATTCTTGACTACCAAAACTCTGCATTATATAGACAAAGTGCATCAATCAATTAATCAATTAATTATACACTAGTTGGTTAAGAAAGTGCATGCACGAGTGTGTACCTGCATGGTCATTCCATCTTCAGACATCCACAAGTAATCTGGCACCCTTGCAAGATGCTTCTTGAAAGCATCTCCATTTGGATCTTCCACCCAACAAGCAAGCATGCATAAAACCTGAAAATATATAAGTTGATGGCATATATTTGAATGGATTTCCTTTTAATGAGAAAAAAAAACATTATATTTGTAAGGATAAAAATTCAATATGCATTTTTCTAAGATACTTACCTTTTCCACGCAACCAATGGTAATGTATCGACTAGTTTCATCTTCGTAATGGATATGTTTCATTGTTACTTGAAGAGCTTTTTCTCTAACCAGCTTGTTGAAAGGCCATCGAGTTAATAATGGCTCGGTAAATATGTATAAACTATCCCATATTAGATCTTGTATCAAAGGATGAGGATAGTAGAGATCTTCCTGTGATGTATAGAATACAAAGTTACCACTTTCATACTTAAGAGACCATGTACATACACACATATGGTTAACTAAAGATAGTATTTTTAACCTTTGCACATTGGTGACGAGCTTTCTTCCAATTAACTTTTTCATAGGGTTGAGTAAACAGCTCTTCTCTCAATTGTAAAATGAGAGGTGTAATTGGACCAACAAACCTCTTTCCGTATAAGTAAGACATAGGCATGTACACTAATCGACAGTAACACCACATCTTAGCTGCAATTGTTAAGATAAAAACGAAAAATAATGATACAAAAATCTATACTCTGTAATTTAAATATATAAAATTTATGAAGTGTAACAAAATAAAATTAACTCTACCCGGATGCATAGGAAGAAAGGAAGGAAGGATCCAAAACTCTGGGGGCATTGGGTTACTTCCACACCAATCAAATACACCAAGTATCTACAAAAGTAAGACACATTTGTATCAGTAAATACATTTCTAGTTTTGTTAGTTTCTGTATTTATAATTTATGTAAAAGAATAACAATACCGAAAGCCAAGTTTTCCCCCATGAAGGTATATGTGTTACACCACCATGATCTTGAATCCACTTTCTTGCTCTAGCACAAGCATTGTCATGACCTCCATTGGGTCCTTCTCCAAGAATCCTCATACATATATAGTTTAGCGCAGTACAAAACATGGTGCTATGACCCTCTATGTGTAGTCCCCATCCTCCATCTTCATTCTTTAAATGGAAGCACGAAACAGATACTATAAGTTATCATTGTTGCAAGGAACAGATTAAGCAAATACAAGTTCACTGAATAATACAAGAATTTTGACAGAGAAAAATGTTACAATTCTCTCTCTTTACTTCACACTTGATAAAAGTATCTTGAGATTGAATAAACATGAATACCTGGTGATAATATATGTAGCGGAGAATTTCTTTGCGATGCTCTTCTGGAAATACTGATTCAAGATGCCCTGTAATGTACATGCAGAATACCTGCGAAGTACAAAATAATATTGTTTAATTCGTAAGTATAATAGACTTGAATTTTATATATAGTTCAAAATAACCGATCCAATGCAATATTTCATGATTATGTAAACTAAAGTGAGTATTTGTGAACAAACAAACAATAAAACTAATACTATTGTCATTCTCACTTTAATGTACCATATTTAAGTATCCAAACTTAGAGCATTTAGTTGTCTACCATGCCTTAAAAGAATTGAATCATTCTATTAATGAATAAATTCCTATTTCATTCTTTGAAAAGTTTGGTTCCACAAAAAATAGAGAATAAGGATAATAATTTTTTTTTTACTTATACAGCTTGTTAAATTTAATTTACAGTAACAAAAAATTTCTTTTAAGAACAATAAAAACACAATTGTTTCACAAATTTGATATATACTATCTTTTGAAGAACAATAAAGAACTTCAATTAAGAAAATTTTCACTTAATTTTGTTCAGATGATACTAAAAGACACTCATATATATATATATATATATATATATATATATATATATATATATATATATATATTTTAATTTTAACGTAAAGACACTCATTTCTTATTTTTTTTATTAAAATAATACTCACGCTCTTTAATTTTTAAATAAAAATTTTATTATGTTTTCAATAAATAATGCTCACAATTTTTTTTTATATTTTATACTTTAATAGAGTAAAATTCCCTTCCTTACCTTAACTTAAAATAAACTAAAATTTAAATACAAAATTATGAAAATTAAAATCGAAAGTTTTAAAATATCAAAATATGTTTTTTTATAGAAAAGTTGAATCTTTTAATTATTATATATTAAAAAATAATAAAATTATCATCACTAGGTTATAAATTCTTATAAAATATAAAAGCTATATTTTTTGTAAATATTATTTTAATATAAAAAGTAAATAAATAACTATAAAATGTATAATTAATTTATTAACTTATTTTTAATACAAGTATAAATATAAATAAATAAGAAATGTAATTATTATTTTTTATTAATAATATAAGAAAGATGAATGCTAATCACTTTACATATTTAAATAATTTAAATATGTAAATATTAAATAATAAACTGCTGTTTAACATTAGTAAAATGAGATATCAAGATTTCTAACTGATTGGAGGAGGAACTCTATTATTCATGAATAAATAACCAATATTTCAGAAAAGACAATGCTTCAGAGAAAGTTCCATGATACGTATATGATAACTCAGAACTACCTTAAACGCGGTTTTATTTATGATCAGAAGAAAAAATATATAAGTTTTGGATTTATTTCAAATTTTGATAAAAAAAAGTTTCTTGTGAAATGATAAAACTTGCTAATATTGCATTTTATTTAAAATAAGAAACTTGCTTTGCTTTTGAAATTGATAAAGCTTGCTTGTGAAATCAAAATTCTCAGTTATATGACTTATTTGAATAATTTTTTAATCCACGACTTGTTGGTGACTGACTTGGCACATAATGTCCATTTAAAGATTTTTTTTTATTCTTTATCTTTTTTTATATGAGTTTGTACCTATCAGCAGGGCCACCTGTTTTCTCCTGCGGGCCAGCGTACTTTCTTAATATTATATAATATATAATATTTACTTTGTAAGTTTATTTATAAAATAGTATTTTAAAACTTGCACTGCAGTATTATTATTTATTATATAGTTATTTAAAATTTAATTAATTTTGTTATATTATACTAAACATAATAAGGAAAACACAGAGTACTAACAACATGTGTCTAACATGCTTGACGAAAAAAACTGATTCCAGAGGTTGTCTGCCGATGAAATTCTTAATAATGAATGAATAAGAGTATCCTAGCATACCTGCTATTTGCTAATCAATATTAACAAATTTAATTGAAGTTCTTTTTTAAAATTAAATGATTAAATAAAAATATTAATTATTGAGAAAAATATTTAGAGTTTAACTTTATATATTTATATTTATGAAATTGAATTATTTTAAAAAAGATTAACTTTTTATTTGAAAACAATAAAAAATTTATTTATATTAATTTTATTTAAATTTTATTTTGAAAATAATTTTGTTATGCATATAAAATATGCACAGTATCTATCCCAAAGTTAAATTGCAATAGCAAAGTTTAATTATATAAAATCAATGATTTTAATTCAAGTTTAATTATAAACAGAATGTCAACCTTTTTTTTTTTTTTTTTTTTTAAAAAAA
>Ga0209700_100190_pt1 | contig 100171 bp, 50 predicted proteins | sample SiratroredBW_FD_187528 | JGI IMG/M metagenome (GOLD analysis project Ga0209700, IMG submission 187528) | Root nodule microbial communities of legume samples collected from California, USA - Siratro red BW (SPAdes) (version 2) | ecosystem: Host-associated > Plants > Roots > Nodule | place: USA...
ATAATAAAAAAAAAAAAAAAACTTACAATTGGGATTATGAAGTCAATTACAATTTGCTTCAACCATTCAAATTTTTTTCAATTTAGTATTTCTATATTCAAATATTTATTAGTTACCTTTACTCTTTTTCTCAAACTGATCTGTAATCACTAGTAGCATCATATCTTCTATGTCAGAGAATAATGTATCTGATTCAGACATGATAATAATATAATAATGATTTTATTACTGTGAGAAATAAAATTGTGGGATCCGTGAAAAAAGAAATTTGTTGGTAAACACATTTTGTTAATACATTATTTATTTATCATTGACTGAAGAGGGATTATGTTCGTCACTGTATAATAATTTAAATTATATATATATATTTATATAAACTCCTTTTGAATGGTCTCTTCATTATTTACATGATACTAGAAGATTGGAGACCGGCAAGCGCGAGAAAAGACGTCAAACAATCACTTGGATCTCAACCATGATTATAGAAATGAATAGGGAAATGAAAACCTTGAAGAGGACAAATGCAGAAGAGTTGGGAATGCTAAAGGAAGAAAACGCTCGAGTAAGACAGAGGCTCGATGCCACTGAGAGAATAAACACCGAGTTGCGGAACCTCGAGGGGTCGAATGTCAGGGTGTCAAAGCGCGAAACTCATCATTCGACCATCCACTCCATGCAACCATCAGAAAGCCAGAAAGCACTTATGGGGCGTCTCTGAGGAGGCATCCCTTCACATAATTTATAATGGAAGTCGAGGATAATTGGGGAAAGATTAAGATTATAAAATTTATGTATGTATTATTAGAAAAAGACTAACAGATAAGAAGATAACACTCAGAGATAATAGAAAGAAGAAACAGAATTCAACAAAAGTCTTCTTTTTCCTCTCCTCTCAATTATTATCTTCTTTTCTCAATTATTATATATTTAATAATATTTCTCACTCATAATTACACATAATCCTTTATGAGTGAATTGACTTTCTGCATTCTTAAACTATTACCCACAATCATTGCATCACTTGACACCTCTTCATTATTCTTCTCCCTGCCCATTTCTTTAATTGTTCTTGTGTTTGCGTTATTTCCACTTGTGACATTGCCTCCCCCATCAAAATCAACCTTGTCCTCAAGGTTGAAGTCAGGATAAGCTTGCTGGTAAATTCCTCCCAAGTAGCATGTTCTGCATCAATGCCTTCCCAATGTACCAAGACTTGAGAAATATGTTTGTCTCCCTTTAGAATAACTCTAGATTGCAAAATATCTGCTGGCTGTAATATAGGACCAATGTCATTTGTAATCAGAGGAGGTGGGATATATGATTGTTGATGAACACCTTGGCATAATTTCAACTGTGACACATGAAAACAAAATGAATTCAAGCAGTTGAGGACAACAACAGCTTGTAAGCAACTAGATGATTGTTTTGACTCAGCACTGTGCTTATACCAATCCCTGATGCATTTGTTTCTAGTACAAAAGCCTAAGAAAATTCTGGAATAGCAAGAACTGAAGCCTGAGTTAAGGCAGATTTGAGTGTTTCAAAAGCTGCAGTAGCATCAACATCCCAATTAAAATTGTCTTTCTTGAGCAAATTTGTCAAAGGGGCTGCAATAGATGCATAACCCTTGATAAACTTCCTATAATAACCTGTAAGGCCCAGAAATCCCCTTAACTGCTTAAGGTTAGTAGGAAGAGGCCAAGCTAACACAACTTGTACCTTGGAAGCATCCACAACTACTCCTTCACCTGAAACCTTGTGACCTAAGTATTCGACTTGAGTAAGCCCAAATGAACACTTAGATAACTTGACAAACAATTTATGTTTCCTTAATAATTGCAAGACAACTTCTAAATGTTGTAAATGAAAAGACCAAGTTGGACTATACACCAATATGTCATCAAAAAAAATCAAAACTGATTTCCTCAACATATCTTGAAAGACTTCATTCATCAAACATTAAAATGTAGCTGGGGCATTCATCAACCCAAAAGGCATCACAAGTCATTCGTAGTGTCCATGATGTGTTCTAAATGTTGTCTTGTATCGATCTTCTTTCTTTAATAAGATCTTATGATAGCCAGACCTGAGATCAAGCTTGGAAAAATATCGAGCCCCACATAGCTCATTAATTAACTGATCAACAATGGGAATGGAAAAATTATCCTTGACAGTTATAGCATTTAAGGCTCGATAATTGGTACAGAATCTCCAAGTACCATCTTTCTTCTTAACCAAGACAATTGGTGAAGAAAACGGGCTAGTACTAGGCACTATAATTCCTTCTTGTAACATATCGCTGACCATCTTCTCAATTTCTTCTTTTTGACTGTGAGGGTACCTATAAGGTCTAACCTCAACAGGATCCGCTCCTTTAATTAAAGGAATACAGTGATCATTGGATATGCTAGGAGGAAGACCCGTAGGAACTGCAAACACATCATGATAAGTATGCAGAAGTAATGCTAATTCAGGTTCCATGTTCTCGGGTAGTTTCAACCAGTGATCAACATCACAATTTGGTTGCTGAAATTGCAATGTAAATAATTTAGAGATGGCGTGAGTCCTTTGCATCCTGCGAAGATGATTATATTGAGCTGGAGTCGGAAGTTTTGGTTTATCACCATGAAGGGTCACAAAATTCCCGTCTACTAAAAACTTCAATGTCAAATCACTGTAATCAACAATATGGAAGCCCATCGTAGCCAACCAAGCTGCCCCCAGAACTACATCTGCACCTGAGACTTGCAGTAAGTAGACTGGTAGTTTTAGAGAGTGCCCTTGGATTTGTACTTCAACTTCCCTCACCATACCTTCCACAATCAAAGAGTTTCCATTACCTACTAAGACTTGAAATTTAGAAGTTGGTTCAATGGCTAATTTCAAGCAATGAGCAATGCGCGGTTGCAAGAAGTTGCTGAACTACCACTGTCAAGTAGTACTTGAACCTTCACCCCATTAATAATACCTTGAAATCGTATAGTACCAATACCAGCGGCCCCCTTAAGAGCATTAAAAGAAAGGTGATGTTCTTCTTCTGATGATTGAATCTAATGGATATTGTTATCATCCGGTGGGTCAGGTTCCAGTTTGAAGTCCCCCTCTTCCTCTAGTTGTAACAATAAGTATTGTTTGTTGGGGCATCGATGGCTAGGTGAAAATTTCGCATCACAAGTGAAACACAATCCCTTCTCTCTTCTCAATTGCATTTCTGCTGCAGATATTTTTTTAATATTGGAAGATTTAACTAATTGTTGGTTAGGTTGATGTGTGGTGTTTGGATTAGGTAACAAAGGTGGTAGGTTCGTGGATTTAGTGGTTTGTGCTAGGGATGATGATTGGTATTTTGGGTAAGGGTGGGTTAAGGTAGTTTTCTATTTAGGCAGATATTTCTCTTCAAAAAGCTTGGCCAATGAAACAACATGTAACAAGGAGGATGGATTTTGAGCAATAACATCCCTTCGAATGTAAATCTTGAGGTTGTTAAGAAAACAATCAAGTAAAGCATCTGCAGTAATGCCTTGAACACGATTGGCCAAAGCTATAAATTCTCTGTAATAATCCTGAACCGATCCTGATTGCATCAGCTTAAAAAGAGTAGAGCGAGGGCACTCATAAGGAGATGGTCCAAATTCCAATTCCAAGGCTCGAGTGAAACCGATCCAAGATTAAAATGGATTGGTCTTAGCTATCATTTGGAACCAAGGAATCATCTCTGATTCCATATGAATTGCAGCAATGGTAAGACGTTGCTCCTCCGGAGTATTGTAAAACGTGAAAAATTGTTCTGCCCTAAAGATCCATTCCAGCACATTTGAACCATTGAACTGGGAAAATCAAGTTTGACATTACGAAACTGAAACGTCTGAACTGCTTCTGATGTTGACGATTTCAATGTCTCTGCTACATGCAAAGCTGTGAGTGCAGTTTCAATGCTCTCAAAACGACTAGAATACTCCGTATGATGAGATTCCATCAACTCTAACATTCGCTTGATATCTGTGGAGAGGTCCTTCAATCTAGTGTTTTCTGCCATGAGTAGAAATGAGACGAGATGAAAGCACCAATGTAACAAGGGAAAATAAAAAATTAAATGATTATGAATTAACCACTGATAACTAGAGAAAGATTATAAAATCTATGTATGTATTATTAGAAAAAGACGACCAGATTTGAACAGAACAGAGAAGATAACACTCAGAGATAATAGAAATAGAGAGAAGAAATAGAATTCAACAAAAGCCCCATTTTCCTCTCCTCTCAATTACTATATATTTAATAATATTCCTCACTCATAATTACACATAATCCTTCCTGAGTGAATTGGCCTTCCAAATTCTTGAACTTTTACTATTACCCACAATCATTGCATCACTTGACACCTCTTCATTATTCTTCTCCCTGCCCATTTCCTTAATTGTCCTTGTGTTTGTGCTATTTCCACTTGTGACATTGGAAGGGTCCGGTACTCGACCGATACAACGGATCGACTGATCAGGATGAACACATAGACATATACGTCACTCAGATTAACTTGTATATCTCGGACGACGCTGTCTTTTACAGAGTATTTCCTACTTCACTAAAGGGAGTTACCCTTAGCTAGTTCACTAGGCTTCCAAGCAACTCTATCGACTGTTTCGAAACGTTGGTGGCGAAGTTTAAAGCCCAATTTGCCACAGCCGGCCACACCACTTAACCATAATTGCCCTGGTGAATTTGCGCCAAGAAAAAGGAGAGTCACTTAGAGCATTTATGGAAAGGTTTGGAAAAGTGGCCCTCAACATTTGAAATCTAAATCCAGAGGTTGCAATGCACCACATGGTGACAGCCTTAAGACCCGATATTTTCTCTGACAGTTTATGTAAGAAGCTGGTCCTTGACATGGACGAATTACGGCAGCGAGCAACAAAGTTTATGCAATTGGAAGAGTTGAAGGAATTCCGACACCAAGTGCGGTCCGAAGAAACAAAAACTGGTCGGACAAGTGATGTGGGACAAGTAAAACCCGTCCCGTCAAAATCGAGAGACATACTGAGGATCCCAAAGTTCACGCATTACACTCCGCTAAACGTCAACAGGGCGAGAATTCTGGAAGAAGCACTCAATGCCGAGATTATTGTTCCACGGATGATTTCATCTCTCCCAAACGCGGACCAAGGAGCACTGCCGATATCATCGCAGCTTTGGGCATACGACAGAAGAGTGTTAGACACCAAAAGACAAGATTGAAGAGATGATGCAAGAAGGCCACCTACAGTAATATGTCTCAAGGAACCATACATAAGATCAAGAAATCGTCCGAGAAATAAGATCGAAGGCAGCAAAGGGAAATGTCACATGCTGAATCAACGCCGAGGAGGTGGCCATTGGCTTGCTATTGATGAACCGAGCTATAAATTTGGAGCACAAGGTGTGGAATGAGTTAACCGAGTTTTAAGGTAATGAGTAGTACTATTCGAGAGTTGTCTCCTTGGGTGTAATAGGGAATAGCCTACAATGCACCCTTAAATCTCTTGAGAAGAGGTTGGCCTAAGTCATGTAGGCCTTGACATACGCGTCTGGGTCTGAGGTTCCATCATAGGAATCTACTTTCGGCTATTTCCACTTCTCAGAGAGTTAAGCCTGCATGACATTTGTCGTGAAACAGTGGAAGCCTTCCATATAAGCTTCCAGTTCGGGGTTGAGTCGAGGGGTTGGTGTATGATGGAATGGGAATTCTTGGTTAACATCTCGTGACATTCTAACAGTTCTTCTCTGTTCCATACCAAGAACCACTTTGTGTAGTTTTTTCTGGTAATGGTCGGCTCTGAAGACTATTGTAGCTTGATGTCTCTGATCAACGACTGTATCAGGGATTGTTCTGGGCTACTTCCTTTGGTCACCTTTGACACCGAGTTGTATTCTGGGGTCCGCATCTTGTTCGATCATCAGCCGAAGTTGATCTTCCCTATCCTTGGCCATGAATGCGTTGCGAATTATTCTCGAAGGTCCTCCCAGATCAATCTTGGCCCTTTTCATGGGTTGGACACCTACTTGACTCTCCTCCACATCCTCCAATATTGGTGATGGAGTTTGCTGACGGGCAGTTTGTCCCTTTTGAATGTCGTTGATATGTTAATGTAAGGCTGCTATCTCGTTTCGATGTGCCTCTCTTTGTTTTGTCAATTCCTTCCTGAGGTTGGGCAAAGTCTCCTGCATGGTGTTTTGCATAATAGTTTCCATGTGAGTCTTGCGGGCTTCAAGGACTGTTGAATCCATTACGACTAGAATGGTCGTCTTGAATGAAAGGCGGGGTGGCTCTTTACCACCTCAGTCACGGAAAAGTTTACTCGGCCTCACGGTGGGCGCCAAATGTTCTTACCGATGACCAAAAGGTAATTGAATGAGTATTGTTAAAGCTAACTTGACCTAGACTCGAGCACTGTACTATCAGAGTCGTATAAGCTCCGAAAACCACATGGAGGTCCACCTATAAAAGAACACTCAAGTAAGTATATGATAACTAAGAGGAGTGAGGTAGAAAATACATGAGTGTGAGAGTTGAGTAAAAAATAAGTGATACTTCCTGTGATAAGAATTATATATTATGGATTGAGTTGTTAAGCTTATGTCTTTTGTAACGAATTGAGTAATTACGGAACAGATAGATCCGAGATTGGGAAAGAGGTTGAGTTATAGACTCTTACAATTTTTGAATCATGAAGAAAGAAAAATTGCTGGTAACACATTTTGTTAATACATTCATTATTCATTATTGACGGAAAAGAGATTATCTCCGTCACTGCTGCGTGTAAGACTTAAAAAATTGTGTGTTTTTTTTAAAAAAATGTGTGTTTTTTTATAAAAAAATAAAAAATCATTTTCAACGGTCTCTTCATTATCTTTTACATTATACTAGTTACTATACTAATATAATAAATTAATAAAAAAAATCTTCAAGAACGTGACCTGTACCCGTTAATTACTTGAGAAGAGTGAGACTATGAATTTCAACCATTTAAAGTATAATTCTAGAAAAGACATAATACAATTTTTGTTAGTAAATTTAATATCGTTAAGCTAGCCAAAGTCCTTAATTAACGTGAATCAACTAAAAAATAATCTTATATTTGGGAAGGATTATAATATTAAAAATCACAAAATTTACTAGGTTTCATTTTATACTCGCTCCCTCAAAAATTTGTGTCTTTGTTTTTTTCAAAAAATCATTGGTATTTTAATATTCAACGAAATGTTGATTATTATATTTCTAATATATTTTAAATTATATTAGATTTATGATTGTATTTGAAACTAATTAAGAAAATATATTTATTGAGAGAAGGGATATTTTATTAAAATAAACTTAAAAAGTGATATACTTACTTAACCCTGGATAAAAACTTTGTAATTATTTTTAAATGAAAAATATTGTTTTACATGTCCAACACGTGATTTTAATATTGCTAATAAAGTTTAGCGAAATGTAAAGATGAATTAACTAGACATGGAGTTGCTAAACCATTCAATAAATATTTAAATTCAGGATTTAATTTTTTTTAATTGTAAATTTTTTTTATTATAGAATCTAAAACTTCAAAAATATTTTAGATAACAATAATTTTAATTTTTAAATTGTATAATTTGAAAATCAATTTAAATGTAATTTGAAAGAGAATATTGTATTTTAGAATATAAAAACTCTTTTTTTTATTGAAGAAAATGACTTGAGACTATGCAATCCGAAATAGACTTTCACGTGGAATTTTAATATCAAATTTGACTTTTAAATTTTGTAATCTAAAAGTTAATATTGTGTTTTAGATTTTTTTTTTTAAATATGACTTTTGAAGTGTTGAATCCATAAGAGACTTTCAAATTAAATAGTTTAAAAATAGTCTTTTCTAAAGAAAAATAAAAATCCTTATAGATTGTAGTCTGAAAATTATTATTTTTTTCATAAATAAAACTTTCAGATTGTCCAAATCTGTCTCCTATATTTCAATATCCAGAGCACTTTGTTGAAGTTAAACCCCAACATTTCTTCCATGAGTGAGTCCATAACAAAAACCCATGGACAAGGGGTGGTGGCGGTGGTGGGTGACAATAAGAGAGCAATCTTGTCTTTACACATTCCTGTGGAGGTGCAGGATGAAACAATGGAGATGCAAAATGAAATAGGCTATTAAAAATTCACAAAGCGTGATTTCAATAGATAGTATGGGATCCATTTACTCGTGGGAATTTCTTTTTGCACTCCATGCTTTTCTTTGCACCTCCATCAATATTTAAATTCACTTTATCCTTCGATTTAATGCACGTTTTTGATTGCCAATCAAAAACATAAGCGGTTATGAAATCCAAAACTTGAAAAGTATATCGGATTACAAAATTTGGAACAACACTTTTGAAGTCCATTTTGACTTTTATATTGTATAATTCGTAAGTTAATGTTATATTTTAAATTATCCAATCTGACAATTTTTTCTTTTACTAAAAATTACTTCCAAATTACGTAATATTGAATAGACTTTCAGATTATGTAATATTGGATCAGTTGAACCGTCTAACTTATCTCATTCATTTAAAAAGTTTTATGTTTTTACAGTATTATTATAATTAATATATATATATATATATATATATATAACACTTAATAATATAAATATTTTAAAACTTTTAATTGATTAATTAAAATTCAATTTATAAGTATTAATCATTAAATTATAAATACATTTAAATATTTATATTCTTTAAATAATATAATATAAAAATTAAATTTTTTAAACTAATTCCATCCCACCTAACTTCTAGTTCACCAATTTGTTGGATTAGGTTGACTGAGTTAAAAGAAGCTCACACATTAAAAATATCAATTTAACCTTCTAAATATTGGTAATTGCTTCTTCCATTTCATAAATTACTTTACACCCCCTCAATGAAAAAGTCAAAAGTATTCATTCGACTTAATATAAAAAGAATTAGGTTTTGGATAATTATTGTTGCGTCGAAAGATGATGCAATTCATCGACAGTGTTAGTATTTAAGCTATTTTGTCATTCAGTCTCATTTGGTTGTTGCATGTTGTAAGAAAAGATTTTTTATTACATTTAAATGAATAAGTTTTATTTTGATTAAGGGATTTTTTGTGATGTTAGAAGGTTGAATTTATATAATATATTTTTGGAAAATAGTTTTTAAAGATATATTTCAAAATTTATTTTTCAGAACATATTCAGAAAATACGTTTTATAATTTATTTTCTGAAAACATGCTTTGAAAAATACTTTTCATAAATCTAAAATTGTATTTTGAATAATAATTCCGGAATACCTCATACGTCCTCCAAAACTGATAAAACCAGAAGTGTCATTTTCTAAAATTAATGGGATGCAATAAGTATTTGATGAGGTGCCGAAAGCAATTGTCCTAAACTTTTGATGGCTGCCAAATCCAGATCCCTTTTTTCAAGTAGGAAGAAAAGTAAGCTAGAACTACATTGTTTGGGAAAAAACATTTACGCAAGTCTTCATAATTGATTTTAAATAATTAAAAGTAACAACTATTTATTAAAAACATTATTCATAAATTTATTAAAAAATAATAATATCTAATGCCTAAAATAATTTTCAAACCACAATGTTAGGAAGTAAGTTATTCATTGGATTTGAACAAAATTTCACTTAAATGTGAACATTCCGCTGTATCGGATTTCTGCATTAAATTGGTATACCTTTTTTAAAATCTTCATTAAAATAGATATAAAAATTACAAAAATAGTTAATTGTACTTAAAAACATATTTTTTATAATGAAGAAATGGTACTTTAAGATTTTTTTTAATTTATGGAAAAATTGTATATCTTTTTAAAATTTGGTTGTTTTATTAAAAAAAAAAACATATACATACAAGTGATTTTGAATTTCTATATATATATATATATTTTAAAAAAAATCTCCAAATAAATTCATTCATATTTGATTTATTTAAATATACCTATTTATTATTTATGGTGAATTCAGTTCTTGAAAAACTACCTTTACTGATCCATTCCTTGCCATAAATCAGACCTCAATTTTTTTAAAACTGTAATTATTTGTTAAAAAGAATGAGAAATTATATACTTACAAACGATTTTTATTTAAAAAAATTGAAAGAGTATTCATGCAAGCGACTTTGGTTTTTTTGAAAAGCAGATTATTTTAGATAAGTGTTTCAAAGCTTATTTTAAATTTTTTTTAGTTTAAGAAATATTCATCGTAAATAGTGGCGAGTATTTATAAAATTTTTAGATACTTGCTTTGCCATATACCCGTTTCATGGTATTCTATGACAATGAGTATATGTGAACAAAATTGTTTGATAAAATATAACAAAATAAAAAGCAGGTAAGATCACAAGTTTTTTAAAGTCAATAAATATTTGTAAATTGTACTAATATTGATCACTTATAGTAAGAGCTAGTTGTGTATATATATACTCAAATTTAAGTGTTAAAAAACATTAATTCTCTATTTTATGCGTCAAGTTCTTAAAGATTTTGAAATGCTTTAAATAAGAATAGTTTTATAAATGAAAATTTAAAATTATTTATTACATTAGAAGATTTCTATGTTTGGACTTGTTAACCTGTGTAGTCAGAGAATAAGATAAAGAAAATGAATTAACATTTATAAAACCCTAAGCTACCTTTTTTTTATTAGCAAGAAATCCTTAACTACTTATGTGGATCCATATTGAGTTATGAGACAAAATATAATAAGTAAAAAATCATGATACTCACATAATCCATATAATCTTTTTTCTTTCTATTTTCCTTTATCATATATTGTACTTCTCTCTACTCTTTTTTTTTTCTTTGGTTGTTCTGAATTTTATTCTACACACAACATTATAATGAATGAAATGTGTGGAGGGGAATATTATTGTTAACTTTCCAATGAAGTTTGTGTGTAGCCTAAGGAAGAAGGGAAGAAAGAAGTTTGTAATATTTTTTCTTCTATTTTTGTGTTAGTTTGTGCCCTTAACACCTTTTGGTTTATTATTATAGGCTATAAGTAAAAGGCTCATACGAACAGGAACTAGGTAGCATGGGACCTAATAATATCAGTAATGAGAGGTGGAAAGGGTTGTTCCTAAATCAGGAGCATGACCTGATACGGAAACAGTTCATAGTACACATAACACTGTTACTTTACTGTATAGTGTTAGAGTCTTTTGCACTAAGTTATTTGGTATGCATGACGAGCACGAGATGATGAATTCATGATTAATAAATGTTGATTGTTTCATTTTATACATATGATATGAGATATTACAAGAAAAGTCTAGTGATTTTGTATAAAACATGCCAATTTTTTTTCATTAATTGTTTCAAATTTTGAAGAATTATAGCAACTTTTATAATCTGCATTACATAACGATGTTAACATGTTATTATTTCATGTCATGGTTTCATTAGTCAAGACTATATATGATTTCGAATAACACAATAATTTATAGTATAATACTCATCACACGTGTTTCCAATTCATTTTTTATGTCTTTATTGTTAATATTATTAAATTATTTCTCTTATTTTTATTATTATTACTAAAATATTCACCAGAAGAAAAAAAGTTGTTTAGAGATTAATTTTTAGTTATCGATAAAATAGTTACTAATTATGATCAAAATAGACATCAAATTAGTTTTAGTTGTTAAATAAGTAATGATTGAATTTAATGACTAAGTCAAATAATTGATATGTAATATTAGCTACTAAGATTTTAGTGACTTATACCATTAAATTTTAAATTAGTCATAATTAGCAATCATTTTCATTTAACTTTTTTTCTTATTTATATAATAACATAACAAATATTCCGAAAGGGTGAGGTTTAAGGTTTTTAAACAATGCTTAAGAATAAATATCACATAACTACTATCATTGCATTATTATTTAAATTTTTTTATATTTTTTTTCTACAAGATTTTAAATTTGACCACACTTTTGGTATCCAATTTTTCCCATGCATTTCGTGATTATATTTTTTAATCTGACACGTCTTATCTTTGTATTTACAAACAAAATGACGTTATTTTATCATAACATTAATGACAAAACCATGTTCTTTTAACGAGTCAACACTTTGTTGCATATTAAAAATATAGTAACGATGAAATGCGTAAAATTAAAACTATAATAATAAAACGTAAAAGAAAAAAAATCAAAGTGGTGAGATTCTTAAAGTAAAAATAATTAAGTGATAAAATACATGATTAAATTAATAAAGTGAAACATAGTTTATAAGATGATCCATTAAAAAGTGTATTCTCATAAAAAAAATTGTTTTTTTGAGTTTATTTTACTTTTACATTTATATTTTACTAAACAATTAATAGTCTCTATTTTTTTTCTCCTAAGTTTTGTTTGGTTGGGAGAGTGAATTTGAGTGGATTCTGTGGATGAAATGGTTGTTTGGATTAATAGATGAATGATAAGATTTAAAGGAATTTGAGAGGATTGGTTATAAAAGTTTGAGATTGATTAGATAGATATTATAAATTTGTTTTTATTTTTTTAATTAATATATTTATGAAATTACTAATTAATCCTTATGAAATAAGATGATAAAAAATTAAAATAAATTGATTTTAATATAAAATATATATAAACTTAATCCACTTAAAGGAGTGTTTTGTAATTTTTAAAGTCATCACTCGTATTTTGTAATTTTTAAAGACTTACTTTTAAGAGTATTTCGTAATTTTTACCTCATTTATAAGATTATTTCATTTTGTAATTCTCAATTTCATTCTTTCAAATATTCAAATATTTTCAAATAAAAAAAATCCAATCTTACAAATTTCTCTAAATCTATTTTTCTAAATTAGATTAATCTATTTTTCTAAATTAGATTAACCAAACGATCTTTATTCTTTTAAATAGTAAATCCGCTTAAATTCGTCAAACCAAACACAAGGTTATTCTATTTCCTTTGTACCAAATAAAGTGTAGGAAAGCATGCATAGGTTGAAGAAGAAGTAATTTTGATATTATGATTGGATAAGATATGAGAGGGTAATAGTTATAAAAAAGTAGGGTAGAGATGGATCCTAAGGAAGTGTAGGGTAAAGGATGGTCCTCTTGACCAAAATACAAGAGTGGGGTGGGGGACCTGCCCTATTTAACATAACACTAAGTACCAACCAGAATCATCATGATTGATGACGTTACTTAGGGAAAAAAATAGAAAGGACCTTCCAATTCCCAAGGTTAATACAGTAACTTTATTTCCTCTTTCACGCAACTTCATTCACACACTGCTTCCTCTGCTTCCATTCACATATATCGTGCCATGCGTCTTAAAAAGAATCTTTCGTGAAACATTCCAAATAATATCATTATCTACGTACACCATATATCATTTTACATACTGAAACCATCACAAAATATTCCAGCAAAATTTATAAAATAAAAGTAGTTCAAAATGAAAATATATGCATGTAAATATCTTTAAATTATGTCATTAACTTACACCATATTTTGTTGACTTGCTAAGTATAATCATATAAAATGTTTACAAAATAGAAGTATATCGACAAATATATATATATATATATATATATATATATAAATATTTTGAATTAAAATATTTGCAAATACAGAAGGCCATCTCATTAACGTACGACTTTTTGTTGATACAACGAACATACTTATATTTAACTAAAACGTTATTACCATCATTAAAATTTCATGATATATTTTAATAATCACTATAAAAAAATTATTTAAAAATTAATTTTTACCTATCAAAATGAAATTGTTATTAATTGTAACTAAAATAGTCATCAAATTAAATTTTTGTTATTAAATAACTACAAAATACAAGTAATGATTGAATTTATAACCAATTAAATCAAAATAATTGGTATGTAACATTAGTTATTAAAGTTTTAGTGACCTATATTATTAAATTCTAATTTGGTGTCTAATTAAGTTAAATACTAATTTATAATTTAATGATATATGTCACTAAAACTTTTGTAACTAATGTTAGATATCAATTTATCTTTGACTTAATTGGTCACTAAATTCAATCGTTACTTTATAATTATTTAAGAACCAAAATATAACTTCATAATTATTTTGGTCATAATTACCAATAATTTCATTTTATAGCTAAAAATTCATCTTTAAAAAAGTTTTTTCTTATAATAATATTTCAACAATACATTAAAGATAAGTTATTGAGAAAATATCAATGTACATTTTTATATTAGTAGTCATAATTCAAAATGTATCTAAAATTTAACAAAATTGTGTCAAACCCAAATTACAAAATTTTAGATCTACCAGTATATATGAATTTGAAAAATAAACTAAAATAAAGAAATAATAAACAAATATATTTTAAAAAATGTATATTAAGTATGTCTTAACAAAACATCTAATAATTAATCTAATTCAAGATTTTGATTTATAAGAAATTATAAAATAATGGATTAAATTAAATTCATTTTACTAATATTTATATACCTATAAATGTGTGGTGAATGTGCTAAAACTTTTTCTTATTTTCTCACTTCTTGATATCTTAATATAAATTGTTAGATCAAATTCAACATATTATATATTTAATTTCAATTAAGTGGTCAAACAACAATTAAATGTTTTATCTAACAAATATAAGTCTTCTTATAACACCAGATTAAGACAGACACAATTATTCGTTTAACAATTAGACATAAATATATTTGTTCTATTTGTTTTATGTGATAAGTGAAAACTTCAACTAGACGATACAAGCATGTTTTGTAAGCTTCATAAAATATTATTTATGCTTATTTTGTATTTATAGAAAATATTTTTGTCTTATGTTAAATAAGAAAATTCAAAAACACGTGTCTACATCAAATATTTTTTGAAAAAACATACTGAAAGTGTTCCACATCATCAATTATCCTGTATGTATTTTTTGTCAACTCTATAAATATCTATCTTGTACAATTGTTTTTGTTTAGTTGAAAAAACACTCTCTTACCGAAGCCTCCACCTATTTAGACAGGTGATGAAAGAAGTTTATTTTGAAAACCTTGTAGTCACTATAAAAGATTTTAATGATTTTCTTTTTTTAAAGTCTTTATGAAAAATATCTTTTTGAAGAAAGAAGGTTAACACAATGATGAAATTTTTGCTTAAAAAAATATACAAAATCTTAAACTTTTAATTGTGAAAGAAAATATTGTTTGCACTTATTAGCAATCTATAACACTGTTTAAACTCCAAATAAGTGTAAGTTACTATCCCTCCTTCTACTAAGCAAAATTGTGATATTTTAAATAACATTTTTATATATTTTTTATTTCCGTCAAAATTGAATATGTTACGAATAATACTTTGTATTTATTTAAGAGTAACAGTGGTAAAAGTAATTTTTTTAATAAAAAATCAATTATAAGTATTTAAATTAAGAAAGACTTTAAATTTAATTAAGTTTTTTTAATATATATCAGCATCATTATTGATATAATTTTAAATAATAAATATTTTTGTTGATTAAATATTTAATTATTTATAATAATTTAGTAAGTTAAACTACTTGTGAAGATGCACATGCCACGTTTTAATTTCGAAGAAAAAATGATCAAATTTTTCAACACGGGAGATGTTCTCTTATTCCAGGGAGTTACTTTATTAGATCAGCTATAATGTTTGCAAGACAATTTTGGTTTGGACCAGTTAGGTTTGTTGATGTATACGAGTTATTGAGTTTGGCACGAAACAATTTAAATTTTTGACTAAAATAATTTTATTCTTTTTACTAAACAATTCATTTTTGTTTACTAAATATCAAGGAGGCTACAAAACACTTATTTATTTTATGAATACAAGTGAAAAAAAATATATAAAATTGCTTCGCTTCCATGTTTAGAGGAACCAACGAAGAAGACGTACATAATCTGGTCATTTAAGTGGCTTACCTTTCTAGAGGAGTGATAGTTTTTGAAAGTTAAGGTTGAAACCCGTCTCAAAAGAATAAGGAAAACTTTGAAAAGGAAAAAAAAAAAGTTTCCAATTAATTAGTTTTTTTGGTCATTAATTTCTTCAACTTTTGGAGAAAAAAATTGTCTTCTAAATTTTCAATAATATTAAACTATTAAGTTATATAATATTTTATTTATTTATGTATTATCTTGCTTATGATTTGATTATAGTGGGTCACAAATATTTTTCGACTTTTACTTGTGTACTAATAAAAATTATGACCGATGATTGTTAGAAAAATTCACGAAGTACTTATTCAATGCATTAGGTATTTAATGAAAACTACATATTTATTTATAATAAAAATATTTTTGTATTTTTGTATTTTAAAATGTATCATTTTTGTCCCTAATTCATAAAAAGCAATGCTACCAAGCCTGAACTCAAGTTTCAATTCTCATTCTCTTGTTCTGTTCCGAACAAAAAACAAGACATCTAAATATAAAGACACTATTCTCGTTGTCTATGGTTACCCACACAATTTTTGCGTATCTAAGAGCAACTCGTATGTTCATTTTCATGGGATTTTGGCATATCAAAGAAGCCATTAAGATAGACAGAGACGTCACCGTCGCCATAGTATAATTTACACGCTCCAACTCATACAATCATTTACATTGTACGTTGCTATAATACAAAATACTACGATTTCTTTTAAATCTCAGATCACGTACCCTTTTCAGACAAATCACACTTCCCCATTCAAAATTTCACCCTTCTTCAATACTTGAACACTTTATTTACTATCAGTTAAAGTTAATGAAAAAGCCATAAATTTTAACGAGTTTCATGTGTTTAGCAAGAAGAAGACATTATTACATTGCAGTAGTATTTAACAAAGAGAGCAAACAAAGATAGCTCCCTCCGAATAATAGACAACAAAGCATTGATGGAAAGAAACAGACAAACTCAAATAATCATAGAAAGAGGCAGTGTTAGGAGATTGACAGAGAAAGAGTGAAGGGTAAAGAGAAAGGTGTCTTTGTCACCTCATCTCAAATGGATCTCCTTGCCTTGCATTACTCTCACAAAACAGGAACACACACTGAAAGCGACCCTTTCCCACGTCAATTAAGACCATGCTAAGGCATAATTTGCAACAGTTGAATAAGATCCCACTCCAGCTACCACCACACAGTGTAGTTAAGTTAAGAGAGAGAAAACAAACGATGAGAAAGAGAAAGCTGGACCTCCCTGCCTGGTACGTAGATATAGACTATGGTACAGTGTTGCAGGTTGTATCAGAACCGCTGCCAGATAGTTTTAACTTTATTCCATTAATTTATTCACTTCACATCACTCTATTAATCTTAGTTTTATCACTACTACTAATTCTACCCGGCAATGTAATGAAGAGAGAGAGTGGTCTATTTGCCAGGGTGATGTGACGTGATTGCACAAACCACTGCTTCTTCTGCAACTCACCCTTCAAAACCAGTCATCCCATCACATCATTTGAATGAGTTCTATTCTAAGTATATCTCAAACCCTTCTCTTTCGTAGGGCTACCATTTGATGCTGCTATGGCATTTCGGTTTGGACTCCTTCCTCTGCTTCTTCTCCTGTGTTTGGATTCGGTGAATTCCCACGACGGTGAGGCCTTCTCTCTAACCGAACACGGTGTTGTTTCTTTTGTTCCTCTGGTTTACAAGCTCAATGTGGATGTTTGAATTGAAGGAGAAACGTTGTTGGAGATGAAGAAGTCGTTGAGGGATGTGGATAACGTTCTGTTTGACTGGACTGACACACCTTCTTCAGATTATTGTGTGTGGAGAGGGGTTTCGTGTGATAATGTTACTTACAATGTGGTTGCACTGTAAGTACGGCTCTTCTTGTTCTTGAGTAGTATATGTGATTCAATAATTGATCTTTCTTTTCATTCTCTCTCTCTCTCTCTCTCTCTTTTTTTTTTTTTTTTTTTTTTTTTTTGCAGGAATCTTTCAGGATTGAATCTTGAGGGCGAAATTTCACCTGCATTAGGGAGGCTTAGCAGCTTGGTCTCTATGTACTTACTACTTCACATTTTTGACTTAATTTAGATTCTTGGTTTCATTGACATTTCTCATACTTGAGGTTATGTAAAACAAGGCCTTTTTTATGTATGTGTTGTTTAAACAGTGATCTCAAGGAAAACCGTTTATCTGGCCAGATTCCTGATGAGCTTGGCGACTGTTCCTGTTTGAAAAACGTGTATGTTTCATACCCGAAGAACTGAATTCCATTGATAGTTTTGACTGCCTAGTGAAAATCTCATGAGGGGTAACTTTTTTCCTTTTACTGTGTTGTCAGAGACTTGTCTTTTAATGCGATTCGGGGAGATATACCGTTTTCAATTTCGAAGATGAAACAACTAGAAAATCTGTGAGTTCTTGTGAGGGTTTCCCTTTCATTGAGGTTTTTATTTGCCTAGGCTATGTTATGGTTATGACAATTATTTTTCCCCCTCTTTTTAATCTGCTCTCAGAATCCTGAAAAATAATCAGCTAACTGGACCAATCCCTTCAACTCTCTCTCAGGTTCCTAACTTGAAGATTCTGTAAGTTATTTTTCCATTTTCTCTTTTTCTTCTAAAGGATGACTTTAGTATTTATGGAGTTTTTGAAAATTGGTCTGTTCCAGAGACCTGGCACAGAATAATCTGAGTGGGGAGATACCAAGACTTATATACTGGAATGAAGTTTTGCAATATCTGTGAGTATATTGTATATTTAACGAAACATCATGTAATTGACTTATGCGGTAAAATCTGTGATGTGATTCTGCTGTCAATCTTTGTGTGTTTCCTTTTCATATGACAGTGGTTTGCGAGGTAACAATTTGTTTGGTTCACTTTCTCCAGACATATGCCAGTTAACTGGATTGTGGTATTTGTAAGTTACTACATTGACTCTCTTTTTATTTCATGACCTGAAAGTATATATTTACTTGGTTTGGTAGCGAAGTAATTATTTTCATCCTTCCATTTTGCAGTGACGTGAGAAACAATAGCTTGACAGGCAGTATTCCTGAAAACATAGGCAATTGTACTGCTTTCCAGGTCTTGTATGTATATCTAACTGTATCTGTTTCACAGACTTTGTCTCACCATGTTTTCTCTCTTTTTAACATGTTCTATTAATGTCAGGGATTTATCCTACAACAAGCTATCTGGAGAGATACCATTCAATATTGGTTTCCTGCAAGTAGCAACACTGTATGTATTGTGTTATCTGTCAGATATGTTTTGAAAAAAATGATGTGGTCTTCCACTTTACTTATTTAACAAGCTCCTAAAACTTGTTTGAATTTGGTAGGTCATTGCAAGGCAATAAACTCTCAGGTCACATTCCATCAGTTATTGGTCTGATGCAAGCCCTTGCTGTCTTGTAAGCATTGGATTAACAAACTTTATCAAGGTTTTTTGTTGACTTGAAATTTTTGCTCTTTACTAATCTCTCTTTAAACATTCCTATAGAGATTTGAGTTGTAACATGCTAAGTGGGCCAATACCTCGTATATTGGGAAATTTGACCTACACAGAAAAATTGTAAGTTTATGTTAGGAATTTGAAATTTAAATCTCTTAAGTTTGATTTTGCACTAAAGTGTTTGCATTAAAAAATAAGAAAATATTTAGTCTCATTGGACAAAATTTATGTAATGTTTGAAGGTATTTGCATGGAAACAAGCTGACTGGTGTCATCCCCCCAGAGCTCGGAAATATGACAAAGCTTCACTATTTGTAAGATGCTTTAGTCATTAGTTGAAAAGAGGTGCAACTTGTGTTAAATTTGTCCTATAATGATTCACCTACCTGTGCAGGGAATTGAATGATAACCATTTAAGTGGACATATCCCGCCCGAGCTTGGAAAGCTTACTGATCTGTTTGACTTGTACGTGTTGTTAATGTGAAGTATAAATTTTGTTGGTTGTTGAGTAAATTTATCAGTCACACATTGTTCTTACAGAAATGTTGCCAATAACAACCTTGAGGGTCCAATTCCTAGTAATCTCAGCTCATGTAAAAACCTGAACAGCCTGTAAGCAGTACACCTTGTATATTTATGTAACAAGGATTTTTTTTAACGTTAAGGTGACAGACTTTCTGATTGTTATGTATCAGCAATGTCCATGGGAATAAGCTGAGCGGAACAATTCCTTCAGCTTTACAAAGCTTGGAGAGTATGACCTATCTGTAAGTTTTACCTTGACGTTATTTATTGACCAATTGTTTGATCTTATCACAATTAGTTCTAGCTTATTTGGAGTCCTACTCGAGTTGGCCAACACTTAACAGTTCAAAGTTAAATGTATTACTTCTTTTCTTAATTAATTCTGATTCCTTCAAGACATTTTGATGGCTATCCTTAGGAATCTTTCTTCAAACAATCTTCAAGGTTCTATTCCAATTGAACTTTCACGGATCGGAAATTTGGATACACTGTAAGTATTAATAGTTTAATATGTCTCCTCATATCTGTCTACCTGATTTCATTCTAATAGATGTCTCCTTCCAGGGATATATCAAATAATAATATAGTTGGTTCCATTCCTTCTTCCATTGGTGATTTGGAACATCTTCTGAAGTTGTGAGTGTTTCAGCTAGTTATTTTTGAAATCTTGAAGTCTACTTTCTACTGACTGCGAGTAATAATTTTGCTAGGAACCTGAGTAGAAATCATTTGACAGGCTTTATTCCGGCAGAATTTGGTAATCTAAGAAGTGTCATGGATATGTAAGTCAACCAACTTTTGGATGAAAATATAACGAAAGTCTTCTTTCAATTGACAATTATTTCTACTAAATAATATCCCTGAGAATTTGTTTAACTGATCAAATAACGGTTGTATATTCATGTAGCCGTTCTCCCTTAGTAGATAAGATTGTGTTAGTTTTTGTACTGACTATTTTCACGATTCTGTACTTCAGTGATCTTTCAAATAATCAACTTTCTGGCTTGATCCCTGAAGAACTAAGTCAGCTTCAGAACATGATATATTTGTAAGCTCCTTTTTTCCTTATTCACTGTTTGTTTTATATTTCTTCTTAAGTTTTTGGTAATATAAGTTGATGATATTTATGGACTTGGCAAATCTCTTTTGTCAGTGAACCAATTTCCTTAAATTCTACTGATTTATTGGATGGTAGAAATACACAATTATTGCAGTATATGCAGTATATGCTATGACGAATTGGGACGAATTGCTCAAAAACTATGCTTAGAAATCTATATTCATTAGATTTGATTGAGTATTGAGATCAGCTTCTTTAATTGCTTGAATAGACTCAGAACTAATTTGTTCGTTCTTGGGTTTATTTTGTAAATTTTCATTGATAAATCATGATAGACTGATAATTTGCTGTGGTTCTAACATGTTTTAATCACATCTCTTGGTTTGAAATTCTATAGGAGACTAGAAAAGAACAAATTATCTGGAGATGTGTTTTCGCTTGTAAATTGCCTTAGTCTTTCTTTCATGTAAGTTCTGTCTCTTCTGATATTATTTTAGAACAATTTGGCATTATAATTCTCTGGAAAGATCGTTTAACTTTTACCTAACAGATTTGTTATTGACTAAAAATCTTGTAGTAATGTATCTTACAACAATTTAGTTGGTGTTATTCCCACGAGCAACAATTTTTCCAGGTTTTCCCCTGATAGGTTAGGAGCTGAACCTTTTGTCTCTATTGCTTCTATTTTTCAACTCAATGTAGCTTTCCATCAGCATGATCTTTTGGATTCATTGATTGATTGACGTACATTTTATTTGCAGTTTCATTGGAAACCCTGGTCTATGTGGCTATTGGCTAGATTCATCTTGTCCAGGGTCTCATCCTACCGAGCGAGGTCAGCTGTACTTTCTAGCAGGAATAGCATGTTACTCCCTTTTTTGTTGTATGGTTTTTATAAGAATTCAAAAATCTCTCAAAAGATCTTCCCATGTTATTTTTGGTTGTTATGCTTGTGAGAATATGCTGGGTAAGATACGGGATTGTTAATGTGCTAAGATGGAATTCGAACTCTAGGATGGGAGAATACGTCCCCTTCCATCTATGTTTTGTTGAATGGTTCTATAAGCACAAAAAATTGTCTAGTTCCTCCCAAAAGATCTTCCCATCTATGTTTTGTTTGTATGGTTTTGTGCTTGGGTCGGTCTAGGTCGCTACTTTTGTCTGATACACTTTTTTTGTTAGATTCCTGACATGTGGATAATGTTTTTGTTATGACTGGTGTGATCTGGACCCTTGATCACATCAAAAGATAGTCTGTACACAACAGTTTATTTTGTTCAAGTTATTTTTAGTTATAATTTTTTTTTCATATTTGTCTTATGCAATTTTTCTAATTTTTTTAAAAATATACCACTCAGAAATCGGGTCTTCAATACTCGACTTTCTAGTATTGCCAAATCAAAATAATATGGGAGTGATGACATTTTATTTTAAACTAAGGGGCGGTCCCAATGGTACTATGTTGAACTTGTTAAAATAGAAGCATTTGAAGCATAAAACAGGGTTGTTTTTATTTTACAAAATGATAGTGTAATTCATTCAAAGTGACTTGGTGGCATTATTCCTTTTAACGTTTGTATGTGTATGATGAACTAATGTGCTTTTTGATCATGCAGTTAACTTGTCTAAGGCAGCTATCCTAGGAATTGCTCTAGGTGCCCTTGTGATTCTTTTCATGGTACTCCTTGCAGCTTGGCGACCACACAATCCAGCTCCTTTCGCCGACGGATCTTTTGAAAAACCTGGTACTTTATCTTATCTTAACTATACTTGTAGACAATGAAGATGATAACATACTGATTTCGTCTTCTTGACAGTTAATTACTCACCTCCAAAGCTAGTGATTCTTCACATGAATATGGCACTTCATGTATATGATGATATAATGAGGATGACTGAAAACCTAAGTGAGAAGTATATAATTGGGTATGGTGCATCAAGTACAGTTTACAAATGTGTTCTTAAGAATTGCAAGCCAGTGGCTATCAAGAAGCTTTATTCCCACTACCCCCAATGCTTGAAAGAGTTTGAGACTGAGCTTGAGACAGTTGGCAGCATTAAGCACAGGAATCTGGTCAGTCTCCAAGGCTACTCTTTGTCTCCATTTGGAAACCTCCTCTTCTATGATTACATGGAGAATGGCAGTCTGTGGGATCTTCTACATGGTAAGTTTAATCTTCTGCTTGAAAGATGTTGACAATGTTGCATGCTTTGCTGTACAAACTTTCAAGCAAAGCAACGATTTTATTTATGCACATTTTTTCAGGACCTACCAAGAGGAAAAAGCTTGATTGGGATGTTCGTCTTAAAATAGCACTTGGATCAGCCCAAGGGCTTGCTTATCTACACCATGATTGCTGTCCACGTATCATTCACAGGGATGTGAAATCATCTAATATATTACTAGACAAAGACTTTGAGCCCCATCTTACCGATTTTGGCATTGCAAAGAGTCTATGCCCCTCCAAGTCCCACACTTCAACTTACATAATGGGCACAATTGGCTACATAGACCCTGAGTATGCTAGAACTTCTCGGCTCACTGAGAAGTCTGATGTGTATAGCTACGGTATTGTATTACTTGAGCTGTTAACTGGGAGGAAAGCTGTGGAAAACGAATCAAACCTTCATCATCTGGTGACTTTCTATTCATTTTAAACAATTCTTGTCTGTTATCATTTTGCCCCCATCATGAGCTTGTAGATAGTTAAATACCAAAAAAAACTAGTTATATTTTCTATATTTGACGTAAAGCCATAGTATTGTAGGGTCCTACACTGCTTAACAAGATTTTACCTTTAAAGACATTATGTATATTCTAGCATTAATATGCAGAGTAGTGTTACCTTAGTCGATAATTTATGTCATATACCTAACTCATTTGCTAACATAATTTTCATATTACAACATCTAATTCTCTTTATTTGCGTAGATTTTGTCCAAGACAGCTAATGATGCTGTAATGGAAACCGTTGATCCAGATATTAGTGGCACATGCAAGGACATGGTAGCAGTAAAAAAAGTTTTTCAGCTTGCTCTTTTGTGCACCAAGAAGCAACCAGTGGATAGACCCACAATGCACGAGGTGACTCGCGTGCTGGGAAGTCTAGTGCCACCAAAAGAACCAGTCCCAATGCAAGTACTCCTACCTCGTTCACAGCCATCTGCTAAAATGCAATCCTACAAGGACGAATATGCCAATCTTAAAGCTCCACACTTGGTCAACTGTCCCTCCATCAGCACCTCTGATGCCCAACTCTTCCTCAAATTTGGAGAAGTGATATCTCAAAACAGCGAGTGAGCACTTTCAGAATCGATGTATATTTAAGCCACAGAGGAAATATGTCAAATATTTTGTATGCAATATGGTCCATGTGGATAGACTAGGAAAAAATCACTCTAGTAATTTTTTGGTGTAATGCCTAACGTATATCTACACTGCACTAATTGTACTACCTTTTTTTTATTAACCTAATTGTACTACTACCTTTATTCAAAGGTCATTTAAATGATAATACTATTATGTTATTGAAAAAAATACTATTTAAATGATAATACTATTATGTTAATGAAAAAAATACTATTTAAATGATAATACTATTATGTTAATGAAAAAAATACAGTGACTTACATTGCAATTAGCTCAAATAAGTTGTTCCCGTTGTGTAATCTCAAAGGATTAATGATTATAGGATAAAGGATGTTACCACTATTATTTAAATGTAGATGTCAACGTTATTGATTTTTTCTTTGGAAAGCGATGATGTAACTATATGTTGTATTAAGGCTTAAGGATTTCGATATATCTTTCTATTACAAATTTTAAAAGGAAATAACAAGAAAGAAAACAAAATTAGTTTTATTTTTCAAGTTAAAATTAGTTTTGTATATAAGTTAAATTGTAAATGTTATATTTTAATAATTATTAAAAAATATGATGAATTAATCTGAAAATGTTATTTTTATTAGTTTTCCAAAATTTGTTTTTTAATTTTATATAAGTTAATTTTACTTTACAGATTTTTTTTTTTCATTTTTTTTTCTATATACTCCTACGAATACCTCCTTTAGAGACCTAAGTTAAATGTTTCTACTATTTTGATTTCTTAATTATAAGTTATAATATTTTTTTTCCTAGTAGATGCCAAAGGGAAAGGGAAACCCAAAATACATTCGTTTATCGTTTGATTAATGGACAATTCTGTCAAATACTTAAGGATATTTCCATGCAACTTAATCGTCTAACTTTTCTTAAAGGATTTTTTTTTTTTGGTAATTTAACTCAATTACGTTTGTGTAAACAAAAGAAATTTATGTGAATAACAACTTCAATCATAAATTATATTATCAAGAATCAAATTAAAGCTTATGAACAATATATACGGACCGTTAGTGGATAGATATTAATTTTGCGAATAAATTTGGGTGAAAAGTTTTGAATTGATGCTGTACTTTTGTAGTAAATAAAAATTGTATTGAAAACTTATGAATTTTTGTATTCAATGATTTTATCTCTTACCGAACAACTAATAACAAGTGGAGTAAAAGGTTAAAATTAATAAAGGATTGAAGCGTAAAGCAATGGAAAAACAAAACTGAAGGAAGAGAAGAAAATTGTCCTTTACTTCCTTTATACGTTGATGCCAATGCCATTTGTTTGGATTTTGTTTACTTTTAAAATAATTTTCAAAAAGAGTGAGTGTACAATATAGGAGTATTTTAATTGATTTTATAAAATAAAATTAAAATGAATAAATAGTATATTATATAGAAAATAATAAAAACAACAAATTATACTGAAGATAAATTCCTGGATGCCATGTTCAAAGAGGGTCTTCTATATTTATAATAATGTGTTCTCTCTTTAAATTTTACTATAGCCAAAATAAAAAAATAATAAAAATGATATGTATAGAAATAAAAAATTGTAAGAATTAAAAATACATTTTAAAATTATAGAGACTATTTTTTTTTTCGAAACTATAGGAACGTCTGTAACTAAACCTTGTAAAAACTGTAACTCTTTTTCTTCGTTAAATTTACTATATATATGTTAAAACTATATTTGACTTTTTTTATAGTCGATTTAAATACTTATATTGAGCCCTGAGGGGTAAACTATACACGTGTAAAAAGTCGTAAAATATAATAATGTAGCTCTGTATTCCAATAAATGTTATATGACATCTATAATAAAAATAATTTAACATTTTATTTTTTTCTCAAATAAAAATTCTGTTATCACGAAAGAACAGAATAAATCTACTGTGATAATTATAACAATCATATAAGTATTTTTTTTAATATATATGCTACGCACGGTCAAATTTTCATTGTAAATTAATAAAAAACACATTCTTTGTAAATTTTAAGGTAAGTATTATAAAAATAAATAAACTATCATGCGTGATGGTTTCTGATCAAATGATATTGAATTTTTTCATTGTATCTTTTTATTAATTTTAAAAATCATGATTGTTAAAAAATATATATATTACAAAGGTTAAATTATAAGATAAATTTGAAAGTTAAGATATTGAATTCAAATTCGAAGTTGAATCGAAAAACATGATCGTGGGGAAATAAATTTCATTAATGGTTAAAAATGTAAGTTACTTCTGTGATCGTAAGAATCGATTTAATATAAAACTGTAACGTAATTGGGTGCAGCCATGGCAAATATATCCAAAAAGAAAGAAGCGGATGATACGGTAAAGCGAAACCGCGAGTGAAAAGAGGAAGAAAACCAAAGCTTAACACTGGGTACGGTGGTGACGTGTCGAATACGATATAAATACCGTACAGTTTCGCCATTTTTGACTCATAGTCCACACCTTATAGGGCGGGAACCCCAATTTTCAGCAAAACAAAACAGAAGAGAACTACCTCACCCTCATGCCTGTAAGTACCTATCATTCTATACCTTCTCTCTCTTTAGGGTTTCATTTTCTACTCTTCTTCTTCCCCTTCCGTCATTTTCCGTTTGCAGGAACAAATCATGAGTATGCGTCGTGGCACTAAGGTTTGGGTTCACGACAGAGATTTCGCTTGGATTCCTGCGGAAGTACTCGAATCTTCGGCAAAGAATGTTACCGTTGCCACGGCTTCTGGAAATAAGGTGAGGGTTTTATTTCTGCCTACTGCTTGCAATTGTGAATGCTGGTGCATAATTTGAATGATGAGTTTCTGAGTGTGTTGATACTGGTGCAGGTTATTGCTGTTTCGGAGAACGTGTTTCCAAGGGACGCCGACGAAGATGAACATGGAGGTGTCGAAGATATGACAAGGTTGGCTTACTTGAATGAGCCAGGGGTATTATACAATCTCCGCAGAAGATATGCACTGAACGATATCTATGTGAGTGTTAGTTAGTGAAGTGATTTATTAGTAACTAAATGGTTTTTTTAACGTTCTTAATCTTCAATTCAATTTGTTTGATGACGCGATGAACATGAGTCTGAGTCTACAAGGATATCGAATTTTCTGTACAACACTATCAATGTAGGATTTTTCATTAGATTTTAATTAAAATACATTGAGTTTACATTGTCACCTAATCGTGTATTGCTGTGTATGGTAATTAGTTTATACACTCGCACACTATCATTCAATTACAAACTGTTACATAGGATAAGTTTGATATCTTTCATAATAGCTAACATTATAGGCCATATGTTTAAAATAACTTCTAAAAGTTCACCTCAATAATGATGTTTTATTGAGCAATAGTATAAAGTTTTTTACATTGACAATTAAATCCTAATTATTACTGTCCAAATTGCATTTGGGTATGAAACTAGTTCCTAGCCCCAATCTGATGGTATTTGAACATAAAAAGGTGTGATAAATTGACATACGTTTTGTTGCCATTAGGGATTGGTGATTTTTGTTTAAATAGGGGATGCCGTCCATGTTTAAAATTACTAAAACAGTCTTAACTTATTAAGTAACCTAAAAAACTTAACTTTTCTTTGGTCCTTAGTTTCTTAACTCATTTCTAGGTCATATTTGATATTTTTACTCTTTTCTATAATTAGTTGACCTTTATCGAGTTGTTATTTGATACTACAATTATTATTTCTGTCTGTTTGACGTTGGAGAAAAAACAAGATATGTATCTTTTAACATTGAATATTTGATAATATAATATTTTTTTGCTATGATTTTTATTTTCTATAAAAAATTATTTAATTAATTATTGAAACAATAAAAAAGTGGATACAAGTGAGGGTATGGGTATACTAGTTTCCCAACGGGGATGGGAAGAATTTTTACATCCGAGACGAGGATGGTATAGTCAAACCCTCCCCACCCCGTTGCCATCCCCACCATCTGTTAATGTATGAAGGTAAATAATCAGTATACTAGGGTTTTACACTAGTTTATTTGAGGTGCAATACTTATTCAGGTAGCCAATACTGATAAAACAATTAATACATAAGTAGTAGCATTTACTTAATATATCAGTGTGATTTATATATATGTGTATATTTATTTATTCACCAATACACACACATATTTTGCCGTGACTATTATGCTTATCCTTCACATTGCATTGTGTATTATATTATGCTTTTTCCATGACTTGTTTTTCTCCCTTAGACTTATACAGGGAGTATTTTAATAGCTGTTAATCCATTCACAAAGCTTCCTCATCTGTATGATATCCATATGATGGAGCAGTATAAGGGAGCTCCATTTGGTGAGCTTAGTCCCCATGTATATGCTGTTGCTGATGCTTCTTATAGGTTTGTATGTATTTAGTCTTGTTTATTACTTGTTTTTTTTTTTTGTCATATTTACTCCTTGCCTTTTCATGTTGCAAGTAGTGAGTTTTTTTGTTGGGCATGATAGAGCTATGATGAATGGAGGTCAAAGCCAATCTATCTTGGTTAGTGGTGAAAGTGGTGCTGGGAAAACTGAGACTACAAAATTGATTATGCAATATCTTACCTTTGTTGGTGGGCGTGCTGCTGGTGATGACAGAACAGTTGAACAACAAGTTCTTGAAGTAGGCTATTTTTGAAGTCAATTGATCATGTTGAGAATAACTTTACTTCCAACTTCCATTTAGCCATCAACAAGGAATGCTGATTGAACTTTTTGCTTTATTCAGTCGAATCCACTCTTAGAGGCATTTGGCAATGCGAGGACTGTCAGGAATGACAATTCAAGGTGAACTTGGTTCTTTATAGTTTGTAGTATACACTTTCTGCCAATCTCTAATATTTCACTTTCCACTTTGATTTAAGAAATAAGCATATCATTTTTCTTTGGTCTGTTGGATGATATTTTCTTATCTTTTAATTAGCTAAAGCATGCTATTTAAAGGCACAATCTTGTCTATTTATTCTACTGCCATCCATCCAAAACCATAGTTGACTTCAAAGAAACATAGTTATGTACCTAAAAAGTGCCATTTCATGGAATGCCAGTTATGTAAAGACCTGACTTTACTAGCATAGCGGATGGGGACTGCACTAGGGGTATAGATAAGCTAAGCTATTTGATCGAATCAAATTAAACAAGCAGAGTCCAACTTTAGTGAGGGTCATTAAAATAAATAAGCCAAGCTTGAGCCACCCAATTTTTTCTTAAGTAAAGTGAGAAGACAATTCTGTGACATCGTAGAATTTTATTCCCTTGTGTAAATTAGATTTAGAAGGACTAAAAATAGGAATTGTGATATTGATATTTGAGATTGAAGTCTGAGGTTTAAGTGGGTAAAGTGGAAGAATATTACTTAAGGTTGTCAGTTTTGTGAGATAATGTTTTATATTTAAAATATTTTTTTATTGAAGTTTTTCTTGGTCATTGCCTCATTATTTCTACTTTCCTGAATGCAGCCGTTTTGGGAAGTTTGTTGAAATTCAATTTGATTCAAATGGTAGAATATCTGGTGCTGCAATTAGAACTTACTTACTAGAAAGATCACGAGTAGTGCAAATAACAGATCCAGAACGAAATTATCACTGCTTTTATCAATTGTGTGCATCTGAAAGGGTATGAAGTCCGTTATGCAATTATATCTTTAGGTTTTAATATTCGGCATACAGCTATGTTTTGCGTTGTGCATGTGCTGGTTACTGTTTTCAGTATATCATTTTATTGTTGTACTTTTTTAGTGGAATGCCGTATTTGTAGGATGTAGAGAAGTATAAGTTGGGACATCCAAGTCACTTCCACTATTTGAATCAAAGTAAAGTCTATGAATTAGATGGCATAAACAGTGCTGAAGAGTACATGAAGACGAGGAGAGCAATGGATATTGTTGGTATAAGTCATGAGGATCAGGTTTGATGATGCTAATCGCCAGTGTTTGCTTTGTTCTATACTATCTTGGTTAGTTTTGTTGATATGGTACCCTTTACCTACAGTTATCCTTTCTTTTATTGTCAGGAAGCCATATTTTGCACCTTAGCTGCAATTTTACATTTGGGAAACATCGAATTTTCTCCTGGTAAAGAGCATGACTCATCTGTATTAAAAGATGATAAATCTAGATTTCATTTGCAGATGGCCGCCAATCTTTTCAGGTAGGTGATTTTTTGTTAGGAACATTTTAATGGCTTAATTAACTACATTTCTCTTATTTGCGTTTGGTTTTCAAGTTAATCTATATTTTAAATGTTCATGATATTTCTTTACGTAAAAATTTTGATAATATGACTGTGTAGGGTGCATGAATAGTGTATAAACATGAGGGGAAGTCAAGGGATAATAAAGTTTTTTACAACTGCTCATTAGTGCAACAATGACTATGAAATGCCAAGGTGTATAGTGAATACAGTTTTCAACTACTGTTGAGTATTGGCTTTGCTAATATAGGTAGTATTAAGTCTTCTGAGTTTGTATGTCGAAGGAGACAGAGCTTTAGATTAATTAGCTTTGGTTTCTCTAGTCTGTGAGGATTGGATTTCTGTCTGAACAGGTTGCTGCTACTAGAGAAATTATCTTTTATTTTTGAGAAAAAGATAAAAAAGAACAAAATGAGATGGATGGTTGGTTACTTAGTTATTTTCCTTGTTATGTAATGACTAGACATGATTTTATTTAAGTTTTCACTTTTTGTCCTTTTCGTTAAACTTAATGAAATATCTACAAATTTTCCATATCTAGGTGTGATTTGAACCTACTGCTTGCAACATTATGTACACGTTCAATACAAACCCGAGAAGGAAATATTGTCAAAGCTCTTGATTGTAATGCTGCTGTTGCTGGCCGGGATGCTTTGGCAAAAACTGTCTATGCTCGTTTATTTGATTGGTATGCTTATGCTCAATGCAGAATTGATAATAATATTTTTATCATGTGCATATTAGGGTGAATACTAACTATTTGTTACTTACCAGGCTTGTTGATAAGATCAATAGTTCTGTGGGTCAAGATATCAATTCCACGATGCAAATTGGAGTTTTGGATATATATGGTTTTGAGTGTTTTAAGGATAATAGGTAATTTGATGTGAATTAAATATCTGCTGGAGTATATTCTATTTTTTTAGGTTATATGAACAATGGGAAGATGAAGTGAGTGGGTTAACTGTGCATTTGAATTATTGAAATATATCATGGTAGAAAACATGAATTGTGAATACCTCTTTTTATGTTTTGTGAATACTTTGCCACTTGTATATAGCACTCTTGTAAATTTGAGCACTTCCACTGGTATAAAAAATGAATTGTGCTCTGACATTTGAGTTTGACTTGTACCATCTATTGATGTCTTTTCCCTGTTGAGTTTTTGATTATTAAATTGTATTTTCTGCTGCTTTTATTTTAATTTCTAACTTTGTCGACTTGATTCTTTTGGTTGATCCTATTATATTCACTTTAACAGTTTTGAGCAATTCTGCATCAATTTTGCAAATGAAAAGCTTCAGCAACATTTTAATCAGGTATGCATGTTTGCTTTCTCCAAGTTAGTGGTTTTGTATGGTATAATTAGTTGAAAGGTAAAAAGCTAGAGTCAAAAGTTGGGGGAGTTCAAAACTTAAAGTTGCCAAGTTCCATGACTGGATTGAAAGTTTTTCGTATAATTGATCAACCAGTTGATACATATAATATGGATGAAAGGACATGAAAGTGTATATATAATTAAAAATTAAATAACTGAATGCATAAATTATTATTATTATTATTATTTTTAGTAAGGTATATTTCATACAAAAACTGAGTACGCTCATATAATTGATTGAAAATGAGGGTATTAAGGGAACTATAACACAGTATCGTTTTTAGACACTGTTGGAAAAATGAGCCAGTTTGTTTAGACTTAAAATAATTGTTTCAATTTTTGAAATAATCACTTCTTTAGAAACAGATAGGATTTGTTTATTTAAAAAAGCAGAAAACTGCTTATTTTAGAAATAAACAGATTAGACAAACAACGAAAAAGTAGGTGTTCTGCTTATTCCATTAAAAAAAAAACACTTGTTTAAAAATAAGCACAAAAAACTCACCCAAATATCATGCAACATAAGTCGTATACTATCTCAATGTTGATGCCCACCAGATAATTGTTAGGTAATATATATGTTATTCTATGTTATGTTTAAGGTGGATTTCAAAGGATATCATGATCTGAAAAAATATATATAGGGGTGTGTTTGACAATATTACTCTTTCATCATAATTGCACTCTATTTAAAAAAAAAATGATTTGAAATATTTTTGTAGCTTTTCATATATTTTTATTATTTTTTAAACTTATAGAAATCATATAAAAATATCCTTAATCTTCTTTCTAAATTTTATACCAAGTTTTGTTTTTCTAAATAGGAAAGTTTATATAAGAAAATAACTAAAAAATAAATGACAAAGTGGACATTTGAGATTTTATGTTAAGAAAAAGATGAAAAAGAAACATGTCTATATCTATATATGATAAATGTTAACAAAATGTTACAATGGTATTTATTAATTTAGTTTCTAAAATAGTAGTTAGTAATATATATTAATTTGCAAATTTTCTACGTATATGTATGTGTGTATTACTAGGGTTGTAAAAACAGACGAGTTTGACTTGTCTGACAGCCCGCTTTGTCAAGCCTTCTTATAGGATTGGCTCGGCTGGGTCAACTTGAAAACAGAAAAAAATCTAGCCTAATTTGACCCCTCTTTGACAGTTCTATGCATTACTACGTATATTAGATTATTAATTATTAATATAGTATATATATTATATATATGACTTATTGTTATTATGTATAAATATTTTGTACACACTATTCTATATTGTTTCCTAACACAATTCTTTCTATTGGATAAAAATTGTACGTGACCAAGAGGATATAATATATAGTAGGGTAAGGTAATTATATTTTCTTGGTGTACCATAAAATTCACAAAAACAAAATAGGATCATGTTTCCTATCATATTCTATACGCTGTTTGCCAAAGGCGTCTTCTACTTATGAAATTTGAGATTTTAAGTACATAATTTTTTCAAAATGGCTTTCTATGAGACATCTAGTAGCTTATTTTTAGCGAAATATGCTAGTTGGCTAATTAGAAATTACTCAATTATTCATCCAAACACAATGTTTACGTGTCTTAATGCAAATGTGTGTCTTTTATTTTTTGAAATTTTCTTTTAACTTGTCTTCGGCTTGTAATTTCTTCCAGCATGTTTTCAAGATGGAGCAGGAGGAATACACCAAAGAAGAAATCAACTGGAGCTACATTGAATTTATAGACAACCAAGATGTTTTAGATTTGATTGAAAAGGTTTTTGCTAGATCATTTCTTTAGCTGGAGGTTTTCTGATTCTATGTTCTCATGTATTATTCATTTCATATGGTTTGGTTGTTTCATGCCTAATATGATGCAAGGATAGTGTTTTTCAATAATATAGATGGATAAAGTATTGTGAATGAGCTGCAAGGCTGATTGAAAGGAGAATTTGCATTAGAGAGTATTAGAAATTGATACACCAAGCATGGGAAGAGAGAGAATTTGATTTTATTGATGAGAGAAAAAACTGAATTAAAATGACTAGTCTCTATTTACAGAAGATCAGAAGTACTTATGCTACTAAGGTGGTAAGCCAGAATAACTTGTCAGTTACAACTGGTTGAAAGTGACTGGCAACTGAAATCGTGAAAAAAAAAAAAGGATACGACTATTACATATGGCAACCAGCCGTAGGATACAGGTGGTATGTAGATTAGTTCTCTGAAACAGAAAACAACTACTTAACTAGACCCCATTATATCAAATCCTTTTTGTCTTATTCTGTATTTTTTGGTCTAATGTTTGGGTCTAACATATATATGATGTTGACATAATGTTGGGAATAAGTATTGGATTGGGTTCTTTAAAGAACTAGTTGGTAAGATCTGCATATTAGGGTTTATTAGGGTTCACATAATTTTAATCATATTATCAAATGAACATTTTGTAGCAATGAATATTTTATCACATAATTAATTTCTGTTGCTTTCATCATTGTTATATACAAGTCATTTTTTCTCTGGATTTCAGTTTCTCATGAACTTGGTGCATTCTTTTGCAGAAGCCAATTGGGATCATTGCTCTGTTAGATGAAGCTTGGTACAATTTGATTTTTTTTAAACTCGAATTGGTCTGTAATTATTTGTCTTACCTTCTTGCAAATTAACTTTAATCCTGATTTTCTCTCCTTTCAGCATGTTTCCAAAATCAACGCATGAAACATTCTCTACCAAGTTGTTTAAACACTTCGCGTCACACCCTAGGTTAGAAAAGGAGAAGTTTTCAGAAACAGATTTTAACCTTTCTCATTATGCTGGAAAGGTGATTTAATGTTTCAGTACTTTCTCTTGTTTTGAAAATGAAATATTTTGGTGGTATATAATCTATAATACTTTTATGCAGGTCACTTACCATACAGACACCTTCTTAGACAAAAATCGTGATTATGTAGTTGTAGAACATTGTAATCTATTATCCTCTTCAAAGTTGCCCTTTGTATCCGCTCTTTTTCCTTTGCTAACAGAGGAATCTTCAAGGTCATCATACAAGTTTTCGTCAGTGGCTTCCAGATTTAAGGTGTGAATCTCTATTTCCTTTTGCGAGTTAATGAATTTTAGGGGAATCATTATTATGATCAAATAGTATATGTGACGAAGTATTTGAACATTAATTTTGATGTTGATCCTTTTCTGTTTCTTGTCCTGTGTGACACTGGTGGATGGGGACTTCAGCAACAACTTCAAGCACTCATGGAAACACTAAACACAACAGAGCCTCACTATATTCGTTGTGTCAAGCCAAGTTCTTTGAATCGACCACAAAAGTTTGAGAATAATAGTGTCATACACCAATTACGATGTGGGGTAAGTAGTTAAATATTTGAACTCCTTTACTATTTGTTGTTCACCTAAAGTCGTAAAGCGGTTGTTTAGATTTACCAAATACTACTGTACCGTACAAGATTTAGTCACTTTTGTGGGTTTCCCTTCCAATGGTGGTGGATATCTTTTGTGTGTGTTAGTGCGTTGAATTTTCCAAATATCTTCTCTAAGTCTGCCTGATTAAACTTGGTTTAGTTTTTTTTTTTTCCTGCTCAAATTTGAAAGGTTTTTAATGACATTTATTAGATAATTGGAAAAATATAACATTTATCATTGTTATTAAACAAAATATTCTCAATGTGTTTTGTCAGATCATAGTTTGTTATGTCTGTTATCAATGTTGGTATAGTTGTACCAGTGAAGGCAGGCACTATAAGTGCTCCCTATGTATTATGTTTTCAGTGGGTTGAATGAAATGAAAAACTCCATTTTCAGTTTAATACTCTCTTTACAATTTTTTAAGATGGGATCAAAACTACTAGTTCTCATGGCAAACCCTGACCTTTCTTGCAATCTACATCTTTTCGTGCCAAAAAAATTGCAGCTGGTTTGATTCACTTTTTCATACTGATAAGGCTGCCATAATTATCTTGTTTTGTCTTGTCTAAATTTACTTCTTAGTATGCCGACATTCATTAACATTTTTCCATGACTGTATTATTATTTAGGGTGTCCTTGAGGCTGTTAGAATAAGTTTGGCAGGTTATCCCACTCGAAGGATTTACTCAGAGTTTGTAGATCGTTTTGGATTAATAGCTCCCGAATTTATGGATGGAAGGTGAATTTTGTTGATTTTATGGATTGACTCACTGTATAATTGTATGATTCTTTACAGATTTCATTTTTTTTTAAGTGATGGGAAGCTTTAAATTACTCCTATAAAACTGGGATTACTCCTCTTTTTTTTCTCCTATACTGACTGACTTATTTGGTTAACAATTAGTTCAAAAGTTGGTCTATTTATTAACTTGGCCATATCGTGGACTAGTTCTATTATCTGCTTGAAATAGCAAACTTGGTCCAGTTATAAAAAATATTGGTGATGATATATCCAATTTTCTTGGTGGTTTTAATTTACTGAATCAAATGAGAAATGAAAAGCTAGTTTATTTTACATTTTATTTAAAATTGTGATATTTCCTTTTCATCTTGCTTACATCTATTATCTTGCATTGTTGGATTTATACATGCAATTTTAATTATGTGAAAGCAAATGAAGCAATTGAAATTTCTTACAATTTTTTATCATGCAATTTTTTCACTTCTCGTCAATGTTTTGCTTACAATTTTTGTGCTAACAGTTACGATGATAAAGCTGTAACTCTGAAAATATTGCAAAAGCTAAAGCTTGAGAATTTTCAGGTGTGCTTCTTTGGGACTGCATACTGTTGTTGTTCGGCTCTGCGTTTGAAAGCATAAATAAATTTATGTTGTTCATTTTTTTAATTACTTTTTTAATCTTTGTTACTATTCAGTTAGGTAGGACCAAAGTATTTCTCAGGGCTGGTCAAATTTGCATTTTGGACTCTAGACGTGCAGAAGTTTTGGAGAATGCTGCAAAACATATTCAGCGTCAACTGCGAACGTTTATTGCACGCAGGGATTTCATTTCAATTCGTGCTGCTACACTTTCTCTTCAAGCATGCTGCAGGGGTCAGCTTTATTTATGTTTAACTAAAATTCCCCTTTAAACTTTTTTAAAACTTGTGATTGCTAAATATTTCTCCGAATTTTGTATGGAACATAATGCATTCATTTCCAGCTTAAAATAATGCTTGATTTGTGTTGCATTGGCCATAGGCAAGTTTCGAACTAAATGAACTCAATGATAGTTATTGCAAGCATGTCATGTAGGTTTAGAATGTGAAAAAATGTTGGTTGGATTTAGCTCCTCTATAGTGAGGAGGGTGCAGCAGAAACAGCTATTAGTGTTCAGAAATATTTTTGTACATGTCTTTCATGAATATTAATTAGAAAATCAATGGTGGTGTTTTTCATATCTTTATAGTTTTTTTACATGTTCATGTATTGATTCACAATCTCAATAATTGATTTTCTAATCATTGGTTATGACTACAGTTTATCTTCGAAATACACCTCACTTTAGAGGAACCCAATCACTAAATGCATGGGTTTCCACTTTATAATTAATTGTTCTGGTCCTCATCAGCTTTTGTTCTTAAAAAAGGTTGCATTGGCCGTAAGATATATGCTTCTGAGCGGGAGACAGCAGCAGCTATTTCCATTCAAAAATACATCCGTATGTGTTCGATGAGGCATGCTTATGTGAAGTTATGTTATTCTGCTATTATTGTACAATCCAGTGTTCGTGGTTTTACAACTCGTCAAAGGTTCTTGCATAGAAAGGAGCACAAAGCTGCCACTTATGTTCAGGTATTTTTCCAAAGAGATGGAGTAGTAACATAACCTTTAAAATGTAAAAGCAATTGCATGATCTTCATTTTAGTAAGTTTTAATTTTGCATATTATGTTTATAGCATTGAATTATGCTTGTGTGTAATCATGCACGTTTATAGATGATAATGCCTTATTTTCTTTCAATTGTTCCCTGCATTACTTTCACTCTCTTACCATTTTTTTTGTGGTTGGCAAGATACATTATGTTGTATTTTGTTTATAATATGTAACATTTATACATAGGCCTATTGGAGGATGTGCAAGGTTCGACGTGCATTCCTAAAACATCAAAATTCAATTGTAGCAATACAGTGCCTTTGGCGATGCAGACAAGCAAAAAGAGAGCTTCGTAGACTTAAGCAAGTAAGTTTTTTTTTTCACTGGAAGGGGAAAATGCATTAAAAGTTGTTCTCAGTACCTTAATTCTTTAATTATCTTTTTTAGGAGGCTAATGAAGCTGGAGCCTTGCGTTTGGCTAAGAATAAACTCGAGAAACAATTGGAAGATCTTACATGGCGTTTGCATCTTGAGAAAAAAATAAGGGTATTACATCCAAAAAGAAGAGATATTTTGGCATGGATGTGTTCAAATTTGATTCTATATGCATAAAGGATAAGTATTGTGACATGATGTTTTGTTGCTACATCACTTTCTGTTTTAAGTTTTCCTTTTGTTAATGTCATGAATATGTTGAATTTTGGGATTCAAATGATTTGAAATTTTGTAATGTTCTATTGTACATATTTTTGTTCATTAGTTTATATGAGTACTATTTATTAATTAATTGTTACTATTGCTTGAATTGCAATTTGAATGCCTGGAACGGGCAGCATGATTTTGCAAGCCAATGAGTTGTTATGTGATTAATCCAAGATGACTTGGAATTATTTATTATATTCATCAATGTTTACAATTTTACATCAATGATATTAATAAATGATTAAACAATTAATCTCAACAATTTTTTTTGTATATTCAGTATTTTAAAAATTTCAATTTAAGGGGACTAAGATGTATTTTCAATATATGTGCCTAGGGCCATCTTTATGTAATGTATTGTACAGTCTATATATAATGTGTTCCTTTGTTGTGCTCATGACACCCAAAGATTCATTCATAAGAATATCTATCTTATATTTTTGCATGGTATCTTAGCCTTGTTGAATCCTTGCTCTCCCGGACTGGTGGTATTTTTTTTTTTTCGGAAATCGTGTTTCTTTCTAATTTCCCACATTGTCGTGCCTAGTTTGCAAGATGAAATGTATATGGAGCAACATCTTGGTTTTGTGTTTAGGAGAGTTTTTCTACTTGGTATGTTGTCTCCGCAACATCTTGGTTTTTCTACTAATGTTATTGTATTCTTCATTGTTATGCAGATTTCTAATGAAGAGGTTAAGCATGTTGAGATTTCCAAATTACAGAAGATGGTAGAGGCTCTGAATCTTGAATTAGATGAAGCTAAACTTGCAACAATTAACGAGAGCAACAGAAATGCAGTTTTGCAAAATCAGTTGCAATTATCAGTAAAGGAAAAATCTTCTTTAGAAAGAGAGCTAGTTGCAATGGATGAAGTGCGAAAGGAAAATGCTCAATTAAAGGTGCTTCATGTTAAATAGTTGTGTTCAATTGAGTTTGTTTTATTTGGACAATACATTTCAATTATTCTTACCATGCAATTTATATGGCAAGGTTTTCTATTTGTGTCTCGAATTTAGCTTGAATTGCATTACAAATTTATTCTTTTCCTGAAGTCGTTTCACTGCAAGAAGTTGTCCTTTTAATTTGCTTTGATGTATGCAAATTGGGGTAGAGATTGGCTGTGCTATGCTTGACAAGGGCTGAGCTATGCCTAAACCCTAGGCCTGTACCCCAATTAAAAGGCCTAAGACTTGTTTACCTTATATAAGTCTTGTTTTGAGGCGTTGCTTGGCCAGAAAGCCTATTAAAAAGATCTATTTAGTTTTAATAAAAACTATTAAATAAGGTTACATGCATACCTTAGCTGATTAATCTTATTTGTAGGCTAGTGGTGTTTAAGTCTTTAGAGAGACTAACAGGCATATAATTCCAAATTTTAGTAAAAATTTAATACAATAATATTGTTATAATCTGATAGATCCATAAAGCTTTTGGGATGGCATTCAAGCCTAACTTTTTGAACTTAATAGGCTTCTAATAAGGTTTTGGCTTGACATATTTAGGAAAATGGCACAATCTACCCCAGGACTGATGAGGGCTTGAATAAAAATCCCCAAAATGTGGCTTAACCTATTCTCTTCTCTAATGCAGGCTTGTGTTATAAATTGCAAAAATTAAGCATGGTTATCGATGATGTGGGGTAGATTTAAAATTCGAAGATGGGTCACTGGTAAAGAGCCCAAGTGGCACGACAAATTGAATATTTGAATAGACAGTTTGCAGTATGTTTTGGCTGGGTCAAAAATGTGGGTAAACATTGCGTGTGGATTTTTTAACTAAAGGCCAAAGCGGGTGGAAATGGTTTGGTTTTACTTCTCATGTCTGAGATCACATGGGGCAATGTAGTATCAAATGTTTCACTGGACTTCTGGGTTCATTAGTTGTGAAAAGGTGGTTTTACATGGTTTTAGGCTTATGGGTGGAACATGGATTAGTAGCGAACAGTTATTTTTTTTTATAGTTTTAGGTAATGTTTTTTACTGCTATGATTAGGAGAAAAGTAGGTGGATGGTACATGCTTTTACCGGTTGCAACATCTTCCAGCATATAATAATATTTTTTTGTTTGGTTCATATCTACTTTGATAACTGTTGTACCTAACTGAAAGTGTGTTCAAAATAGGGCCTGTGTTGGCTTCTGCTACAATTTTTTGTAGTTTTTTCCTTTCCTTCTTAATTCGTTTGCATTCAGATTGGATTGTTCCCCACCCCCATGCTTTGTTGGTAATCTCGTTATATATTAAAATGTTTTTACCCAACAAATTAAACATACGGGATAGTTAGTTGATGATATGGTATTTGAGCAATTATGATTGTTTGGTCTGGGTCTCTGTTCTTCTGAATGATGTATTAATTCCAGCTTCAGCATGAGCTGTGGTCTGTTTGTGAACTGTCTGTGCTTAAAACTCACAGGGCTCTTGCTTGAAGTGGTGCGTTACATATGAAATCATTCATTTAATAGTTTATGCTTTTAAAATGAATGGTTCATGATAGTTTTTATCCCTCACCTTTCTGTTTTGTCTGATTTCTCTAATAAATTATTTATATAGATTGCTTGTCTGATATGTGTAGGGTTCATTGGATGCTTTTGAAAAGAAGAGCACAGCTTTGGAGCTCGAGCTTGTTAATGCTCGGAAAGACCATGATAAAACCATTCTGAAAATGAGGGAGTTTGAACACAAGTGTTCTCAACTTGGGCAAGATGTTAAAAGGTGCCTCTTCTGGTTTCATTTCTCCTGTTTTAAAAATCGATTTAGTTCAAGTGCCAAAGGTGTTGGATCTTATCTTCCCCTTCCAATGGTTTTTTGCTTTCCTTTCTTAGAGTTTGATTCTTGTTGAAAATTTGAATATTGTTCTGTAGTTTACATGATTGGTTTATAATTCTGATTTTCCTATTGTATTTTAATTTTAATAGTCTCCAGGAAAAGCTATTGAGTTTAGAGGATGAAAATCACGTGCTTCGTCAGAAATCCTCCTTAACTGTATCTCCTAAGAGCAACCATCGAGGTTTAACAAAGTCATTTTCAGAGGTTAGTTTCCTCGTGCATATGGATGTTGATATCAATTATTTTTTACAGAAATTGTATCTATGGGTTTCCGTTTCCCATATAGCCAATATATAAATGTTTCAAATGTTACAAAAAAATTGATTGCGGTATTGTGACATATGTATTTAATTTGCTTTTCTGAAACAGAAATACTCAAATGCAATAGTCCCCCGCACTGAGCAAAAGCCCATATTTGTAAGATGCTGCATTTTTGGTTTCTGTTGAAAATAATTACTGAACACAATTATAGTCATTTTACATTGGCTCCAATTTGATTCAGGAATCGCCCACACCTACAAAACTTATTCCCCCTTTTACACATGGAAGTTTGTCAGACTCTCGCAGATCAAAATTAACAGCTGAGAGGCACCAGGTATTATTTGTGCTTCAGCACTCTTGTTATCAAATTTCAGATGGCTGCTGTGTTTACAATATATTCATGCAATATTTAAATCTAAATTATAGGAAACCAATGTGGTTGCCTTCAATGAATAAGGTTCTGCGATTGTCATTGCTTATTCTTTTCGATTTAGTAAGAAGGTGAAGGGGGCTGGGACACACTATAACTGCAATTATTGTCAATGTCCGTTGACAATTTCCTTGTTCGACTTAAACTTATTGGTTTAATCTACTACTGGGATTAGGACTGATTAGCTGTTTCTTTCTTGGCTCGTCAGCAAAACTATAATTGTGTGTTACCACAGAGAAAAGGCCGCTAAGCTGTAAGCACTTGAGTGGTGTAATGAAATTGTTGATGGTATAAAATACTTCAGTTTGATGAGGGGAATGAAGGAAAACTTAATATTTTTGAATTTTAGCTTTTATAGAGATTCGTACTTAACAGAAAGTTGAACTAAGACTCAGGTTAACTGTGTCTCAGTGTCTTGTGACTGTCGACCACTCAATGGTACCCTGCTGTGGTGCATTGTGTTGTTGTACCTGGGGTGATGTCCTTTGCGGCCATTGTGATCACTATTGGCTCAATGCAGGAACTCTGTTTTTTTTTCCCTTTAAATCATGGCGTTTGGTGCTGTTTAATGGGCAATCTTGGGTTTTTGCCGCTCATTTGTTTTATTCTATTTTCTCACTTGCACTCGTTCCATTTGAAAGATAAACAATACAGGCCACTTCTCTCATTATGCAAACCACCTGACCTGGAGTTCCCAGCTGTGTTTCCAGCCAAACTCTGGAACATTGTTCCCTGGTCTCTCTCTGTTCACATGCTTTAGGTCTGTTCAGTTGACATCAAAAGGGTTTACGTTTTGTTTTAGATTCTTTCTTTTACATGTCTTTAGAAGACTTAAGTAGTGTTTTGTTCTCTCATTCGCAACCTTTACAAAGAGGCGTCAGCCACATGGTTTGCAATAGCCTATCGCTGGTTACAAATTAAAATGATTATCACCACTTTGAGGCCTTTCCCAAAAATTTCACCGGTGGATGCAGGTTTGAGATTTTTGGTGGGAGCCAGTATCATTTGTTATGGTGGTTTTATTGCTCCTTATCCTTATCTAGTTATCCCTATGCTAAACAAAATGAAACTAAAATAACTAAATTTAAGACTCAATTGACTTTGGCGTGAATATAACTAAAATAAATTTAAGGTCTATATTATAGTAAGATTCTTATACTTGAACATATTCATCAAAAGCTAGGATTGACTCTGCAATTTGCCTAACATTGTGCCCTATAGGCTTATCGATACCATGTGTTGTGCAGGATAACAATGAACTCCTCTCTAGGTGTATCAGAGAGGATTTGGGGTTCAAAAATGGTAAACCACTGGCAGCTTGTATCATATACAAATGTCTTCATCATTGGCATACCTTCGAATCTGAGCGCACAGCCATATTTGATCACATTGTTGATGGAATTAATGATGTCCTAAAGGTAATAGTACTGTATTGGAATTGTAGGTTGCTTGTGTAGTTTTCACGTGAGATTTATTCATTGGTGGATTGTCATCTGTTTCAGGTTAGAGACGATGACATTGTCTTGCCATATTGGCTGTCCAATACATCTGCACTTCTATGCCTCTTGCAAAGGAACTTGCATTCTAATGGCTTTTTAACGGCCACTGCTCAACATTACGCCAGATCATCTGGCTTGACCAGCCGAATCGGGCATGTGAGTTATCAAGTTTGTATACTAATATCAGATTTTGCCCCCTCACTTGTGCATCTTAAATGTTTTTCTATTTTATTGGTGATGATTGACTTTGGTTCAATGAATTGCATAATGTTATGAATTTTAATAATCTATTATATTATGAGCTTACGAATTATTAATGTTTGGATGTAGAGGTTTTTTCTTTTTTATCGATGTTTTTTATGCATATGTTTTGTAAGTAATTTCAGCTTCCACAAATGCCTGCCAGAGTATTCAATGCATGTTAGTGACTACGAAAACCATGGAGATCACCTCAAACTAGGATGAACAGAAAAGGGCCATAGACTTTGATGCCATATTAAATTCCATCTTAAAACTTAATACCATGTTAATATAAACCACACTTCAACTGTTTGGCAGGCAGTGTGGGACTTTTTTCTCAAGATGGACACTTGTCTAACCAAATTATCATTTCGCTTTACAAAGCTACCAACTTCCAATTTCCTTCTAAGTACTGGTCTTTTGCCATGATTCTGCTAATTCCCTTCTCAGTACTGGTCTTGTGCCATGATTCTATGCAGAACACGGAGTCCTTGAATGATCGTGTAGTATTGTACTATCTTCGTATACCGAAAGCCTGTAACGATTGCAACTTTATCAACACTTGTTAAACCTTATTGCTAACATTTCCTTTCTTCTAAAGATTCCTCTTTTAAAAATCTTCTGCTTATCTGGTGATGGCTACTAAGAGAAAGCTCAACAATGCAGAAAGTAGAGAACAAACTATTTTTTCACTGTTTAGAAATGTTTGATGATTTGATCATTATGTTGTATTTTCAACTTACAATTACTGATCATTCTATGAAATGTATAAATAGCAATTATTGGATTCTTTTTAAAGGGTGTTGACTGTTGCATTGTTTTTATCCATTGATTTATTTGGTTTTGTTGTCGTTAGTTTTTTTCCCCTTCTGATTTTTTGTATTTCACCCGAGTTGGTTGTCTCCAGCCCCTGCTTTCTTTATCTACCTCTTTATTCAGTTTGATTTGATGCCATTTTTCAGAGGTTGAGGTCTCCATTGAAGCTTATTGGATATGATGATAGTACAGTACATGTGGAAGCACGATATCCCGCTATTCTTTTTAAACAGCAGCTAACTGCTTGTGTAGAAAAGATTTTTGGCCTTATACGTGATAATTTGAAAAAGGAGCTTTCTCCACTTCTGGCATCATGTATTCAGGTGGTATTTCTAACTCCTAGCTGATATTTTGGGGACTGAAGCAATGTGTCACTAAAATTGCCTGGTCATATTTTGTGAATCGTTGTTGTTTTATTCTTGGTTCCACTGTAGTATTAAGTTTTAAATCCTGGATGATGGTTTGTGGTGCACAGCTCTAAATGTGCTATAGTGCTATAGCCGCTAGTTTTGAAATTTTTTTATAGTTTATATAATGTTTTCTTAAAAAATGATAAAAAGTACTCAAAATTAATGACATTCTTAATTAACAGTGAAAAGTCATGTGTCTTAAAAGCGTACAAGTAAATAGCAACAAAAGTCAAATACAAGATTCCTTAAATGGAAATTATTTATCATCATCTTCTAAATTCAAGTCATCACAATTTTCTCTACTATACAATTGTGATTTTCACTTTTGGAAATTGAAATCCCAAAAAATAGCCCACCCCAAGAAGTTCTAGTTCAGAGGGTTTTTTTTGGAATCAACACAGCAGCGGTGTAGTGCTGCTACAGCCTCTATTTGGTCCATGACAGCTGATACGCTAAACTGCTTTTATATGGTAACCCGTGTAGCAGACACAAGCTTCTCCACACCACTCTTTTTGAATGCTAGGAAGTACGGACATAATGAAGTCCAAACTAATGAAATCTATTATATGCTTTGCTTTGATTTAGACTTTGCTTCATAAACTTCATGTTTGCATTTGGTTTCAATCAATTATTTTCTTCTGTTTGGCATCCTTGTATAATGGCTGTTTGACTTTATTTCATTACTTGAGGTGCAATTTAAGTTCTATAGTAAGGATTAGAGTTTATAGAACAATGCAAGGAAACAATTCTGATAATTGAAGAGTTGTTCTTATTTGCCTGTACAAGGAAACAATTTTGTTTATTGAAGGGTGTTTTTATTTGCTCGTTCAAGGAAACACTTTGATTTTGATGGTTAACTTCTTGTGCCTGCCCTGTTGCTGTGAAACATGAGAATTGAAACAACCTTGGGGATGGTTGAGACTGGGAGAGGTGCCTTTGTTTGGCCTAGTGATAACCAATTTCACCCATTATTTGCATTGATGAAATGATCTTACAGCTTTGGAGATTGTTTTCTTTCAACAGCTGCTATATACTTTTCCTCTTCATACTATTGTTTTTTTTTTTTTATCTGAGAAAGAATGTTATAGCATCCCTATACAAGTGCCACTTTTATTTATGCTAAATCATAAAAGTGTTGTATGATTCATGTTGTCAAATCCCACGAAGTAGGGAAGTGCTTTTGTTGCTGTCAATCTTTAATAATGATAGCTTGCAAAGTCATATTTCTTATTATACATGATACTGTTTAGGCACCTAAAACAGGTCGGATGCTAGGTGGAAAATCATCTAAATCTCCTGGTGGGCTTTCTCCGCAATCACCTGTTGCTCAATGGGACAATATCATCAAATTTTTGGATTCACTTATGAGCAGAATGCGTGTAAATCATGTACGCTATTTATTGCTTTATTGATTTATTTGTCACTATTCAATTTCGGCAATTTTTTTCCAGTCCAGTGTCTTCGTAAGCATTTGTGTGGTCATTGAAACAAGAATGTAACAGTTTCTTTATTTGAACCACGGTAATCAAAACCAAACTGGACCAACTGGGAACTTGCCTACCATCCTGTTCAAAGGAAACACAATTGATCATTTTTAGTTATGCTGTCCTACTGGTTGAAACTTCAATTTTCAAGCTTTGGTGTGGCGAAGTGAAATATTTTAATTCTTGCTTTTTTTATACGCTTGATATTGAGAACATAATTAGTAAAATTCCCATTTCTATTAGAAACTAAATGAGCAGTGATAATTTATGGCTATGAATTTAGCTGTTTGTTTTAACAGGTATCAACCATTCAATATGATCTATTTGTTTCCTTAATCTTTTCTTGTTCAGGTGCCGTCCTTTTTCATCCGCAAGCTAGTTACTCAAGTTTTTTCCTTCATCAATATTACACTCTTCAATAGGTAAAATTCCCTATTTACTAGATGCTTTTATGTTGCCTCAAATCAGTAATTTGCTTTGTTTATTGAATTGGTTTTCTGTACTTAAGCTAATTTTTAATTTAATTTGCCCATTATATCTTTTAGCCTTCTGCTGCGACGTGAATGCTGTACTTTCTCAAATGGTGAATATGTAAAGTCTGGGCTTGCAGAACTGGAGAAATGGATAGTTAATGCTAATGAGGAGGTAAACTGAGATTGCTATTACTTCATGATTATAGTTTTAAGGTTTAACCAGGTACTTCTGAAATTTAGTATGCAGGAACGTCCTGGCACGAACTGAATTATATAAGGCAAGCTGTTGGCTTTCTGGTATAAGCACTACCTTAGTTGTACTTTTTTTTCTCAAATAGCACTATATGCCATATTTATGTTCATTTATTTTAATTGTACAGGTAATACATCGGAAGAGAGAAAAATCTTTGGAAGAAATTCGGCAGGATCTTTGTCCGGTATTATAAACGTTATATTGTTCTAAATGATTGGAACATCTCTCTTATCACACTTTTGTACTGAATAGTTTTGCATCTCAAATGGTTTTGGGTTCTGTTGTTTCGTGAATATGCCTGAGAAACTGAGCCTGCAATTAAAGAAATTTATGACCCTGACCCGTGGGTTCTTGATTCTAGTTTTGTTTCTTGCTGATTTCATAATTTGGGTGAAGTAAAAATTCTTTTGAAGTTAGATGAAGAAATTTTGATGGTAAAATACCTATATGTGAAAGTCACTATTTGCGCCAATGTAATCGATGCATTTATTTCTTAAATTTAGTTTCTTTCAAGAAAATGTGGCGTCTTTTTTGCTCGACGTATCTAATAATTCCAGGGTAACAGTTGGATTGCCAATGCACTGTGTTGGGAGGAACTTGCCCCTAATTTTTTGCCATTTATTATTCCTCTTTTTGTTGTTTCATGTGTATATTCTCATTTGTACTTTTGCTGAAAATAATACTGTTTATAGAAAGGTTAACCTATTTCTAGTTCACTTTAACAGGCATTAACAGTGAGGCAAATTTATCGAATCAGTACTATGTACTGGGACGACAAGTATGGAACCCAAAGTGTGTCCAACGAGGCAAGTTGTGTTTTGAATTGATTTAAAATACTTGTGTTGTGGTAGTATCCTTGGAGTTCTAAACTACATATGGTGGAACAGGTAGTTGGTGAAATGAGGGACATTGTGAGCAAGGACAATCAGAATTTGACATCTAATTCTTTCTTGTTGGACGATGATATGAGGTACTTCTCTTTCAACAATACAAGTTCTTTTTAGTTCTTTGTAGTTTTAGCAAGCGATTGGCGTTCTTATTATTTTGCCATGGTACAAAGAAAAGTTTATTTGTAAGATGCTTTTGCTTGTAATTTTCTACTTGGTAATAAACTAATAACCTATTATATAATTTTGAAACTAATTAAAATCTAGTAGCCTAATTTGACCGTGTCATGTAGCTTGTTTTGGTTAAATTGCATCGCATACTTAATTCTTATTTGGGTTGACAGAGAAATACATTTGCCACAATCACTGGCGTATAGGATCTTCTTTGCTTACTCATTGATAGAATGTTCTCATAGTACCTATAATATATTGGAAACTACGGTAGCTGTGACCCCCTCTCTTAGCCTTCAATTTTTTTTTTTTTTTTTTTTTGTGCAGCATTCCTTTTTCTGCTGAAGACATAGATATGGCAATCCCTGCTATAAATAGTGATGATATTGATCCCCCAGCATTTTTGTGCGAATATCCCTGTGCCCAGTTTCTTATTTTACATGAGAAGTAATTGATCTACACTACAATTGGAAGATCGTTGCTTGAAACCGTGCTTCAATATTTGTTCTCTGGAATTAAATTAGTGCACAGCCCATTCGGAAATGTTTCCCCATTCAAATGGACAGCAACCTTAGTTGTCATCAGATTTATCGGCCTCGTCACTGAATGCATTTGGTACTCCTGATATTAATTACTAATCAGAGGTGGAAGAATGATTCTCTTGGCTTAATTTGTAATTTCTCTTCGAATTACAGTTAAACCAGCAAACTGTAATTATCTTAAGATAGGATAACAGTAAAGTTTTGACGTGCTGATTCTATTATTATGTAGCTCATCCTACCTGTATTTATCATTTATGTTGTATTCTATGTAGGTAAGCAATTGTAATTAGAACCTTGGCCGGAGAAATTAAAAATTTATTCATTTACGTAGAAATGCTGAACTTCAGCCTTCCGTGTTACATTTTTTATTACTTTTAAACGTTATCATTTTTTTATAACTTCAGCCTTGAGACTTTGAATGTCATTGTTTCATTTTGGAAGCATCGCACAGTTTTGCTATTTTCAATACAATTCAACATTTTTTTACTATTTCAGAAAGCTAGCGTATAGTTTGACACTACAATGCCATTGTTTTCACCTTCATAACCACTGTGTATGAGCGTATATATCTTAGCCCTTGTGTCTCGTGCTGTTAGACTATTTAGGCAGACAAGCAAACCAAGTACATTAATAAAACTATAATTCTTGTCTTTGGGTTAAAGGTGTGAAATTGTGCGGATGCATTGTAGTCAAAGTAGATTTAGGAGTGATGAGAAGAAGCGGATGAACTTGATGGGTAGTAGCTGTTGGAAGGAGTCGATGGATTCGAAAGGTTCATTGCGTTTATGAGCACTGTGAGCCTATTGTCATCGTGGGCGTAATCTGTCTCAGAACACGTCACTGTACTTTCCGATGGAGGAAGTAGCTGAAGAATGGTGGTTAGGAGCTTCACCGTCAAACTGTTCCATCCAAACAACTCTGAACTGAGAAAGAGAGACGACACTAGGACTCTCATGTTTCCTTGTTTATAATTTTAATTCAAAAATACAGTGAATAAATCTTTCTACTTTAATTCTTTTATTGTCACTTAATGCATAGATAATTATCAACAGTATGGGCACTGATATTTTGATTGATATTCATCAATATCTAAATAATAATAATAAAACATCTCTTTTCACAATTAATTACATTAATTTAAATAATACTTTTCACTTTTTGACTTAAAATATTAACATATATTATTAAAATGAAAAAGTTAAAGAGGTGATTTTTACAAAAATGTTAAAATGTACTTGTTGAAACAATATAGTCTAATAATGTTCTCCTAATATAACCTAACACTACATTTACTTTCATTTACGGGATTTCTTTTTGCAACCCTATAATTATTTTTGTGTACTCTTTCGTAAATACAAAAACTTTCCTTGTCAAAAAACAAATTTTAGATAGTATAATCTCAAAGTTATTTTTTTGATGAATAAAAAAAACTTTTTAATTGTATAATAAAAAATTTTTACTTTCACATTATATAATTCATAAGTTATTTTTTATGTGAAAGAAAAACTTTTGAATTGTACACTAAATTGTAAAATCTAAAAGCTTTTTTATAACAATTCATAAGTATTTTTTGCATAATATAAAAACTTTTTTTAAAAAAAAAAAAACTTTTGATATTGTCGTTATCCAAAACTTCTTTTTTAAAGTGTACAATTTGATACAATCTGTTACTTGATACAGGTGTGTGGTGAGAAGGTAAGAGATAAATAATGACAAACAGTAACCACAAATAATTTTTAACCACCTCCAACAAGAGTACACATAGAAATCATGGGGATGGAGAATGATGTTCTTTTAGTAATGGATTATGAATTTGCAACGCCATAAATTTAAACTACACCCCATATAATTTAAAAAATTTTATCCTATTAAAATTGTATGTCGGAATATATAATCCAGAGTATAAAAGATATATTCTAGAATCTACAGTGTAAAATATATCTTATTCCAAAATATTTATTAACAATAAAACGTTAAAATAAAACTAAAACAAACAAAAAATTGATAGCTCGATTCCCGAAGAACAATGCTGCATCAGCATCAGATTTAGCAAGGTGAAGTCCATTCCATGTCAACAAATATTCTAAATTATCTGTATTTAAAGATTAAAATAATTTAAAGTAGTTAATAAAAAAATATGTGCAGTTTTTCTTTCGATATTTTAAACGTCGACATTCTTCTGTGTTTTTTTGTTTAAATTGAATGAAATTTCAATTCTTTAATTATTTGAAAGGCAATTAAGTTTATTGATTTTTTAAAGTTCATTTCAATCTGTCTTTAAAAACTTTGTCGATATCAATTATTTAAGTAATTACAAGCACAAATTTCATACTAAAGATAACATGTTTTATATATAAAAATATACAGTAAATATTTTTTCACCGTGTCTTTTAAATTCTACCGTTTAAGTTTTTATGCACATCGACGACATAAGGTTAAAACGAAGATTTGGGAGTAAAAAACATTAACAAAATTTGAACTTCTCGTATAAAGTTTTAAATCCCATGTTATTCGGTTGATCTTAGTAAGTTTGTAGATACTTAAGATCAATTAAAGAAATAGTAAGTAATTAATATATATATATTTGTTTATGTTATTTTGGTTTTCAATTACTTGGGTTATAAAAGGAAGCAAAAGAAAGAAGTGAAGAAAGTGTTCCTCTTTTGTCGAATTTCAAATTTACCCTTCTCAAATTAAGGATAAAAAAATAAAATTAAATGCATCTATTTCAAATCAAATACACTTATTTATTTTATTATAATTAAATTAAACTCCTATTTTATTTTTAAGTCAGATTCACCATTTGGAGACTTTCTTGGATAATTTATTTTCTTGAAAAAACACACTAATTAAGCAAATTAGGAGCAATGGTTTGACTTAATTTTTAAAGCTAACATATAAAATAAAGTGTCGAGGAAATCGTTGAGATCATGGTTCATATATTTTCTAATTCTTATTTATCATCTATCAACAAGGTCCAAGGTAGAAGCTGATTAATTTGACATGATGAATTAAGAAGACTCACAAAGGTAAGTAATTACAAGTGTTATACATATATGTGACATGCGTAACAATGTATATACTAAATTTGGAAGATGAAAATCAAGATGAAGATGCAAGCTTGGCTAGAACACCAGCAGCTAGGGAATTGACGTAGGTGCATGGTTCAGTGTAGGGTGACTCCCAACGTTTGTCCTTGAACTTGTCACTACGATCAGGTCCACCCACAATGGCACCAGTGAGTTCATGAGGGTTAGGTTCATCTTTCGAAAACCATTTTGTGAAGCTCATGCCACAAGAAACTTCTTCACCCTTCTTCAATGTCGGCACCGAAGCACCTCTATGGTGAGCTTGCGTTGGTGGGTTGTTTCCAAATCCTACCATGTACGATCTTCCTTCGGGGTTTTTCCCCAGAATGTAATCCATCTATGCCAAATATTGCAATAAATCAATGTGTTAATTGTTGTTTTAGAGAGCATTTACGTAACAATCTTAGAATGGAGTATGTGTGTGTCTATATACTAACTTGTTTCTTAGCAAAAGCAAGGAGATTGGAAGAGCTAAACTTTTTGTCTCCACAAACAACTTTGCTTTTATATTTCTCAAGCAAGTCACTATAGACACTGAACAAGTAAGCAGTGCTAGTTGCGTACTGCGTGTTGGCTCCATCTCTTAAATGAATATAGCCACCTGCAACACAACATTATTTATAGATTTGGATACTAATTTGTTAATCTTTAGCAATGCAAACACACAAAGGAGAGAGAACTAACCAGGAGTAAGTGTAATCTGGTGGTAGGGACTATCTGGAAGCACAGAGCATATGAAACTTTCTGCCTGGGAGTTGAATTTCTCCAACTTCTTTTCACCTTCGAAATATAACTGAGAAACAATATCATGTATTATTAGGACTAGCATTCATGAGAAAGGAAGAAGAGTAATGATGATAAGAAATTAAACCTGGCTAAGAAGGACTTGAGCTCCAGCATATTTAAGATCCCAACTAAATTCTGTTACACTAGCACTCTTGCAGTCCTCTAATATGTACTTCAGATACATTGACTTCCTCGTAGCAATGTATAGCCATGTTGCTGCCCACATTATTTCGTCCTGCATTTCACACCAACGCCATTCAGAAGTGTGATTACATATCATGGAAACATCAGTGAAAAATGTCTTGTGTATAATATATGGTGTCTTCTCCATAAGAAAAAGCTAAGAGGAGAAACTAATTACATTAAAGCCGGAATAGGAGCAGTAGAAGGGACACTCTCCATCGTAGGTTCCTTGATGCGATTCGGCCATTTGGAAAAGCTACACCAAATTTTTGAGAGAGAAAATTAGGCTATAAGATTTGCGTGCAACCAAAAAGTTAATTAAGTAGACATAGATATTTCGTGCATATATATAATATGCAGATGAAGTACCAATTTAGCTTTGTTGAGAAGACTACGGGCATATTTACGATCTTTGGGTCTAAAAACAATGGAAGAAGCTGCCATTGCGGCTGAAGTTTCTGCTTCAATTTCACTCCCTGCCGTGCCATCACCAATCATCTTAACCGTTCTCTTTGTCTTCATATGTTCTGGTGAAATCCAACACTGGTGATCCTCTTCTGGGTCCCCTACCTATATGATAATAATATTACAATGTTATGTTTTATTTTTAAGATAAAATAAATGAAGTGTGCTATCACAAACAAGGCAAAATTATGTGGTAGTAAATAGAAGAATGCACCACCTCTACGTATAATCTTTCGTGTCGAGAACTAGCTTTGAGAAAATAATCAGTACCCCAACGAATGGCATCGTGAAGATTATCCAACTCTTTTGCTGCTTTAAATTCTGACTTGTAAAAAATAGCAGCCCATGCTAGCGTAGTAACTGTGAAAGCCATGGGGAGACCATATTTCACGTTGTCCCCTGCATCATAGTATCCCCCAACAAGGTCCACCTGCGTGCATGCATGCATGTAAATATGTAAATATATGACCCCAAATTATTCATTTTTTCTGTTTATTAATTTGTGTACATGTTTACAATTATATGATTCGAGACTACAATTGATATTATTAAGATTATGGGCATGGATATATTGTTTTTCAAACTATATATAATAATTTATTGATTTTTGGTATAAGAAAAATAATATGGAAACAGACGTTAATGAGTTTTCCATCATCAAGTCCTGAGTCTCCTCTCCAGTGCACCCTTTTATTTGAGGGAAGTTTCCCTGAACGTTGTGCCTCAAGGAAGAGAAGGGACTTTGTGAGAGCATCCTTGTAATTCAAGCCACCACTAACAAGCATTATATTTCCTTCAAACAAAGTAAGCCATGCTAGAATGATGGCCAAACATACTTGTCTATTACCCATGAACCCAAGATTCCGAATTTAGAAGGGGGTGCAAGAGAAAGAAGGGAGGTGAGGTGTTTGTAAGAGGTAGAAGGGATTAGAGAGTTTATAGAGAAATGAAAATAAGTGGTTAAGTTGATTGTTAGAAAGTTGTTTTAATTTGTCTCGAAAAGGAACCTAGTTGTAACAGCTACTTTCATATGCGTGTTTGTCTTTTGTTATTTCTTGCAAAATGGAGTTGGTGTTTTGAGGATGGTTGCGAGAGAAAAAGAATGCAAAATCCTTTGTTATTTCGCGCAGAGATTTTCCATCCTCCATTTGAAACGACTACTATTCTTAGCATGTGGTGGTAATGTGGATTGGTATGTTGTTACTTACCTCACAAACAAAGTGGAGACCAAACAAAGTGGTGCTAACATTGTTAAAGAATTAATTTTTTTTATTGGGGTTTAGAGATATTTAACGTTAAATAAAGATAAATTTAGGTTATTTGTGGGTATCGTCGTAGTTGGTCGCTAATATGAAGCATAATGCTTTGGAGATGAGTTTCAAAAGTGGTGTTTTGGCACAGTGGTTGGTCGCTGGATGGTAATTCTCGAGTTCGTGGATGGTTTCCGTTTTGGGTAGCGGCATGGTCTTATCTTCTCGTCTTATCTTCTCTTGGTTGTTCTTAGTTTGTGATAAGAGATTTTCTTGCTTGTTTTCCGTTTTCTTTAATTATATGGGTGTGACATATCTTAGTCTGTGTTGGGTGAAAAGGATAAAGCTCTATTGTACAAAATAAAAAAATATAACTTTGCCCTTAGCCAAGTAATGAAGGCCTGCCAATTGTCAAAGGGGCGTAATCTTTGTGTATTTTTTTTCCAATTTAAATTTATTATGACAATAATAACAAAATAATTTATCATTTTTATACTATTTTTTTATTTTAATTTTAAACTAATTAATAATTATAACTACTATCATAACGGTTATAATATTTCACAATCCTACTCATTTCATCTATCATTTTAAAATTTGAATTTTGTGTCAATTTTGTCATATCTTAACTGTATTTAAATCTTAAATTTATATATTTATCTTATATCATATATACATATATCTTATCATGTTACGGATATAAAATAGTTCACAATTGTCAAAGGACTTTTATCCAAAAATAAAAAAAGAAAAAATCTATTCTCACAACTGTATTTTCTTTTTTATTTTTCTCTTTCTTGTTTGGAATTCATAGAATCATTTATTTTTATTTTTATTTCTATTTATTGTTTTCTCGTTTTTAATTTTAGTTATAATTTATTTTTCATTTTTTTATTTTAACCATTATGTTATTATTATTTATTTTAAATTTTTAAAATTTAATGGACTAAGTTCAATTTTGTTTGTCTTATGTTTTTTTAAAAAGAAATCTAAACTATCAATTATCATTTTTAGTTTATAATATTAATTAAAAAAACAATTTTTATTTTTTGTTCTTAGTTATAGACACATATTTTTCAAATTTTATTTACCTAGATGAAATGAGGTATTGACATAGATAAAGTATTCGTACAATAGAATGAAAAAAAAATAACAACGATCAAAATAGAAAAAAAAAATATCGAAACTAAAAGTAAAATAAAAATTTTTAGAACCCAAAAATAATATACATTTCTATTTTACGAGTAAATTATAGGATTAAATGTATATTAATTTAATTGTTTTAATACAATAATAACATTTTAATTATAGCAATTAAAAGTTTAATACAACAAATAAACTATTTTAGGTAGATCTTCTTAGTATTACACTTGTAAAATTTTAATTCTTCTACTTCTAATCTTCCTTGGTGATGTTGGCTCATAGCCAAAAGGTTAAAATGGTATAATTATAATACATAAAAGAAAAGGTGAAATAAATAGTAGATGTAACACCCCACAAAATTAAAGCTTCTATTAAGGCAATTAAAATATTAACATTATGTATATCTTACAGTACTTTATAGTTAACATGCATTAAGATTACATAATAATGCTAAACTGAAATTTCAAAACATATTTACAATATCAGATACAAGTTTTTTAAAATATAATATTATTCCTAACAGCATCCTTCAACCTATATGATCTCCCAAAGATCAATCTGCAACGGTATCTGCTCCCGTGTCAAGACACGATCATCATAGATAGAAAATCAAACACAAGCTAACCAAAAACAAAGGGTAAGCTAACCAAATTTTAACAAAGCAAAAACATTCAATTTCATGTATCATCACAATATAAGAATCTAACACACTACAAACATGACTCTACTTCCGAAAGGCTCGTGCATTGAATAGACTCCGAGATATGCACCTGTCATACATCTCCAAAATGTGAATCCACACAGCCACCACACAAATGAATCAACAATCATGTATGACAAGGTTAGTCCCCTTGAGACTTTCTTGACCAGCTATATTTCAAGCTGCAGTCACCCAGTTCAAACCTCTTTCAACTCTCACCACCTAGTAATGATCATCTATTTGATTCTTATTACTAGTAGAGTCAGGATATCAATCGTTAATGATTAGATCCTTAGACAATGTACTTCCCAATTAACCAAGTCACGGGTGTTTTCTTTCCTGAAAACACTATGCCTAGGCTTTGACCACCTTTATCAACATTTTTAACAATATCATATCACAATATAAATCTCTACTCATGCATTCACTCACTTTTAAATCTCAATCTTCACTTCAATCTCAACATTTAAAGAAGTCACTAAACCATCAATATAATTAATTTTAAATTATCAATTAATCTATTTTATTAAATATATACACTGCATTTCAAAAAGAGTTAAATAATCGAAAACAAAAAGTAAAAAAAAAAAAAAAATTAGCTTGGGGTAGACCAATTTCACCTAGGTGAAAATATCCCTGGCCTGAGCGAAAAATTAATCGCTTGGGCGAAAATAGTCCAGAGAGCAGGGTCTATTTTCGCCTTAGCGAAAATCCTCTCGTCTGGGCGAGAATACCTCATCGCTTGGGCGAAAGATTTCTCGCCTAGGCGAAAACACTCCAGAGAGCACACTTGCTCCAGGGGCTTTCTCGCCTCGGCGACTGTACCCTCGCTTGAGCGAAACTACTTTCTCGTGTGGGCAAGGAACTTCCCGTCTGGGCGAAAACAGTCCAGAGAGCATACTTGCTACTCGAAACCACTCTCGCCTGGGCGAGATGCTGTCTCCTGGGCGAATTATGCAGAAAATATCAGTTATCAGACAATTTATGCAATTTTTACTACCACAGAGCTACTACACATGTCTCATATGATTAACTTAACTAGAAATTCAACTTGCATTTCATCAATTACCACATACTCATCATACATACCAGAATGAATAAACAATCAAAAACTCAACTTAAGTTTCATGCCAGCAAATAAACCATTATAGATGTATTTTTACAGACATATTATAAATGAAACCCTAAATCACAAACAAACTGAAATCAGGGAACATGCAAGTCAGCTTCCCTTACCTGAATTGCACTAGAAGTTCTCTCTAATAGCCCCAAAGCCTAAGATCTTCAAGAACTCAAATCTGCCCCAACGGACCTCTGATCAACGATCAGACTAAAATACTAGGGAACTGAGCTCACAAAGGCACTATCTGATAACTCATAGGCCACATGCAAGCTCATAAGGTAGAGGAAAACGAAAACCTAAAAATGACTCTTAAGGGAAGAGGGCAGAAAACGAACTTACTCTTACAGATATTCTGATCGAGTAGACTTGCTCTATTCTCCGTCATAAGTCCAAGGGTGAGCTCCGCTTTAGAAACTGATGATGTACGGAAGCGGAGACTTAGAGAGAAGTCAGAGGAAAAAGAGAGTTAGGGGTTTTAGAGATATGATGACTTGAGTGGAAATGAGACTTGACTACTTACTTTTCCTATAATTGACTACTTACTTTTTCTATAAATACACAGTTTAATAATATAATAATCAAGTGCTCATTCCACTTCTATCATTTCTACTTAGATGACAGAGTTTCTAGATTATTACAATAGACTTAATTTTTTTTCATTAATGAAAATATTAATAACTGATATTTATAAAAAAAATAATTAAAAAATTAAAAAAAAAAGATTACGGCTCTAATTTCGAAGCATCTAACTGAAAATATAGAAGGTAAAAAATATAACAAAGCTGAATAAAAAATATTTTATTATTTACATAAACTATGAAAATAAAAAATTTAAAAAATTATAATTTATTTTTGAGGTTACTTAAATACTTTGGTAAAATATAAAAATTAGGGTGTTAGAAGAAATCAATAATTTTATTTAAAAAAAAAAGAACTATGAATATAATTTCTGGAATTATATTTATTCTTCACTAAAGATAGTTTTTTTTAGTGAGATAAAACTGTGTTAAAAACATCTCAAAATTAAAATACAAATTATTTAATCATTTTTTAAATATTATAAATATTCAGTAAAATATATATCGAATACTCGGTACCAGGTATTAATGTTCTCCAAAGCACACGTGTGTGTCTATTTATATAATTTTATTAATATGTTTATTTTTTTAAAGTGTCTGATAAATTAAAAATTTTAAATAATATTTTTCTGAAATATAAACCATTAATAAATATAGTTTTTAAAAAAATACCTTAAACATCGCATTACACGTGAATGACACGTGGTTGAGAGTGACCACCAACTACCCGTTTGTGTGGTAGTTAGCCCACATTACCCTTCCACTCATCAAAACAGTTTTGAATTTAAATGTCACCAAAATATCATTTCATTTGAAAATGAAATTGTGTTTCAGTGATGATTTTACTTTTTTTTTAAATAAACTGATTACTGAAACACAATTTGAAAACACTTTTATAAGAAAAGACTTAATGTTTACCTAAACATGACTTCGGTTTTTAAAAATAATTTACTGTTTTTTTTAAACATGATTTTATTTTGTTTAAAAAATAAAAAAATTGTTCGAAAACATTATATTTTTTCCTTCTGTAATTCTTTTAAAATTTGTCTACTTCAATAATTTAAAATAAATACACTATTTTTCATGAAAAAATTAAGATCACGTCATCCAAAAATAAAGAGTTTGGTCTAAAATTATAATATATATATATATATATATATATATATTTAAGTCTTAAAGTTATATTATTTTTTACGAATCTCTTTTATTTTCAATTTCATCAATTATTTAAAAATCAATATATTTTTCATAATTAAGAATAAAAAAATCAATTAAGAATTACTTTTTAAAAAACATTTGTTGAAAAATTTAAATAATATGGCCAAAACTTGAAGTATTGCTTACTAAAATCTGATTAAATTTTTACATTTTTTGGAGTATGATAGAAAGAAAGATGTATAAAAGAATAATTATTCTAAAACTTCTTAAAAACATTTTCACTAATATTTCTTGTTACCAAAATAAAGAACGTACTAACTATTTATTCATTTTTCAAATTATTAAATATACTTTTCCTAAAAATATATATTTCTTTCGATGTCATTCTAACAAAATTAAATAGATAAAGTGTTGGAGAATAAAACGTTAAATAAAAAAAGACAAAAACCAAAACTTGTTAGCTCAATTACCCAAGCACAATGCTGCATGAGCATCCAAGCCGAGGATACCACAATATTCTTTTCACTAGCAAGGTGAAGCACAATCCATGTCAACAAATATTCTAAATTATCTATACTTAAAAGATCAAAATACCTTTTATATATTTAATTTAAAGTAGGTAATAAAAAATATGTGCAGTTTTTCTTTCGATATTTTAAACGCTCGACTTTCTTTTGCCTTGCTTGTTTAAATTGAATGAAATTTCACTTCTTTAATTATTTGAAAGGCAATTAAGTTTATATTGATCTTTTAAAATTCATTTCAATTTGTGTCATCAAAAAATTTGTGATATCAATTTGAGTAACTACAAGTACAAATTTCATACTAAAGATAACATTTTTACATATAAAAAAATAAAATAAATATTTTTTACCGTGTCTTAATTCTATGATTTAAGTTTTTATTGACATTGACGACCATAAAGTTAAAACGAAACTTTTGTACAAATTTGGGAGTACAAAACATTAACAAAATATGAACTACTCGTATAAATTTTTAAATCCCATGTTATTTCGGTTGATCTTAGTAAGTTTATAGATACTTAATATTAATTAAAGAAATGGTAAGTAATTAATATTTGTCAATATATATTTATTTATATTATTTTGGTTTTTAATCAGTTGGGTTATAAAAAGATGAAGAAGAAAAAAGAAGTGTTTCTCCTCTATCGAATTTCAAATTTACCTCTCTCAAACTAAGGATAAAAAAAATGAGGTTATATATATGCATCTATTTCAAATCAAACACACTTATTTATTTTACTATAATTAACTTAAACTCCTATTTTATTTTTTTAATCAGATTGACCATTTGGAGATTTTGTCGTGTAATTTATGTTCTTGAGAAAATCACACTAAGGAAATTAGGAAAGAAGGGTTTGACTTAATCCTTAAAGCTAATATATAAAATAAAGTGATGAGAAAAACAATGAGATTATGGTTCTTAAGTTTTCTAATTCTTATTCATCATCTATTAACAAAGAGTAAGGTAGAAGCTGATTAATTTGACATGCTGAATCAAGAGACTCACAAAGGTAAATAATTACAAGTGTTATCCATATATGTGATATGCTTAACAGTTTATAGACTAAATTTGGAAGATGAAAATCAAGATGAAGATGCAAGCTTGGCTAGAACACCAGCAGCTAGGGAATTGACGTAGGTGCATGGTTCAGTGTAGGGTGACTCCCAACGTTTGTCCTTGAACTTGTCGTTGCGGTCAGGTCCACCCACAATGGCACCAGTGAGTTCATGGGGGTTAGGTTCATCTTTCGAAAACCATTTTGTGAAGCTCACACCACAAGAAACTTCTTCACCCTTTTTCAATGTCGGGACCGAGGCACCTCTATGGTGAGCTTGCGTTGGTGGGTTGTTTCCAAATCCTACCATGTACGATCTTCCTTCGGGGTTTTTCCCTAGAATGTAATCCATCTATGCCAAATATAGCAAGAAAAAATAAATTAGTCTATGTATGTGTGTTAATTGTTGTTTTCAAGTGCATTTACGTAACAATGTTTAATCAATCTTAAAATGGAGTATGTGTTTGTGTCTGTGTACTAACTTGTTTCTTTGCAAAAGCAAGGAGATTGGAAGAGCTAAACTTTTTGTCTCCACAAACGACTTTTCTGTTATATTTGTCAAGCAAGTCACTATAGACACTAAATAAGTAGGCGGTGCTGGTTGCATACTGCGTGTTGGCTCCATCTCTTAAATGAATATAGCCACCTGCAACACAGCATTACGTATAGATTTGGATACTAATTTGTTGATTTTTAGCAGTGCAGACACACAAAGAAGGAAGAGCGTTCTAACCAGGAGTCAGTGTAATCTGGTGGTAGGGACTATCAGGAAGGACGGAACATATGAAACTTTCTGCCTGGGAGTTGAATTTCTCGAACTTCTTTTCACCTTCGAAATATAACTGACATACAACATCATGTGTTGATTAGGACTAGCATTCATGAGAAAGGAAGAAGAGTAATGATGATAGGAAATTAAACCTGGCTAAGAAGGACATGAGCTCCAGCATATTTAAGATCCCAACTAAATTCTGCTACACTTGCACTCTTGCATTCTTCTAATATGTACTTCAGATACATTGACTTCCTCGTAGCAATGTATAGCCATGTTGCTGCCCACATCATTTCGTCCTGCATTCCACACCATTCCACACCAGCACCATTCATAAGTGTGATTGCATATCATAGAAAAATTAGTGAGAAATGTCTTTTGTGTAATATATGGTATCTTCTCGATAAGATAAAGCTTAGAGGAGAAACTAATTACATTAAAGCCGGAATAGGAGCAGTAGAAGGGACACTCTCCATCATAGGTTCCTTTATGCGATTTTGCCATTTGGAAAAGCTACACCAAATGTTTGAGAGAGAAAATTAGGCTATAAGATTTGCATGCAACCAAGAAGTTTATTAAGCAGAGATAAATATTTCATGCATATATATATAATATATGCACATGAACGTACCAATTTAGCTTTGTTGAGAAGACTACGAGCATATTTACGATCTTTGGGTCTAAAAACAATGGAAGAAGCTGCCATTGCTGCTGAAGTTTCTGCTGCGATTTCACTCCCTGCCGTGCCATCACCAATCTTCTTAACCGTTCTCTTTGTCTTCATATGTTCTGGTGAAATCCAACACTTGTGATCCTCTTCTGGGTCCCCTACCTATATTATAATAATATTATAATAGTGTTAATAAATGAAGTGTGCTATTACAAACAAGGCAAAATTATGTGGTAGTAAATAGAAGAATGCACCACCTCAACGTATAATCTTTTGTGTCGAGAACTAGCTTTGAGAAAATAATCAGTACCCCAACGAATGGCATCGTGAAGATTATCCAACTCTTTTGCTGCTTTAAATTCTGACTTGTAAAAAATAGCAGCCCATGCTAGCGTAGTAACTGTGAAAGCCATGGGGAGACCATATTTCACGTTGTCCCCTGCATCATAGTATCCCCCAACAAGGTCCACCTGCGTGCATGCATGCATGTAAAAATATGTAAATATATGTAAATATATGACCCTAAATTATTCATTTTTTTTTTTGTTAATTTATGTTCATGTTTACAATTATATGATTCTAGACTACAATCGATGTTTATTAAGATTATGGTAATGGACATATTGTTTTTCAAACTATATATAATAATTTATTGAGTGTTGCTATAAGAAGAAAAGATGGAAACAGACATTAACGAGTTTTCCATCATCGAGTCCTGAGTCTCCTCTCCAGTGCACCCTATTATTTGAGGGAAGTTTCCCTGAACGTTGTGCCTCAAGAAAGAGAAGGGACTTGGTGAGAGCATCCTTGTAATTCAAACCACCACTAACAAGTATCATGTTTCCTTCAAACAAAGTAAGCCATGCTAGAATGATGGCCAAACATACTTGTCTATTTCCCATGAAGCAATATTCTAAATTTAGGAACTGGAAGAAGGGGGTGAAAGAAAAGAGAGAGTGAGGTGTTTGTAAGAGGTAGAAGCGGATTAGAGAGTTTATAGAGAAATGAAAAGAAGTGGTTAAGTTGATTGTCAGAAAGTTGTTTTAATCTATCTCCAAAATGAACCAAGTTGTAACAGTTGCTTTCAGGGTGTTTTTTTTTTTTTGTTCCTTGCAAAATGAAGTTGATGTTTTGAAGATGGTTGCGAGAGAAAAAGAACCCAGAAGCCTTGGTTATTTTACGCAGGGATTTTCCATCCTCCATTTTGAAACCACTACTATTCTTAACATGCGGTGGTAATGTGGATTGGTATGTTATTACCTCAAACAAAATGGAGAGCAAAACCAAAGATAAAATTGGCCAATGAAGATGCACCTCCTATTCTAACTTTTTATCAACCAATCAACCAACAAAACAAAACGAGCTTTCCTTGTTGCGATAGCCAACGTTTCTTGGATCAACTTCAACTATATTACATGTTCCATCAACATTAGATTCATATTTGATATATAATATTCTCCCTATTAACGAATTAAAATAATTATTACAAAAAATCAATAGTTTTTATTTGTATACTTGAACATGGTATTAAATAATATTCGCGTTATAATTAAATTCTTCACATTTTTATATTCCTCGACACCTAAATTTATCCTTATTTTGGTTGCAATTGACAGATTATATATTTTCATTCTCAATGAGAACAATTCAAATTTTTAAAATGAATTTATAATAAGATATGTATTGGCATAATGAGAGACTAAGCTTAGAACAAATAAACCTCAATAAAATGAGGGCAAAATCTTTGTTGTATTAATGAATCGTGTGAAGAAAATGTACCGCCCCAAGGAAAATTCCAAATAGAAATGTGAATATCGGAAGGTGGGTTTATCATTTCTTTCAGCTCTAGTTTTGTAAAATGATACTCTATTTTAGATAAGGTTTTTATCCAATTGAATTAAAGATAAGAATTTTTTTTTCTTTTTTTAGAACATACCTAAATTTAGAACCACGAATTTGCATGTTGTTTCACTATTTTTATGTCTTTAATCCATATTACGTGAGAGTTTTTTTCCTCCAAGGTACCCATAGGTTAGACAATAAAGTATAGTTGTCGCTTGACAAAATCAACAATTCGTGCAAGTGTTAAAAACATTAAATGGACTAACAACAAGGCTAGAAAGCAGACTAAAAAACTCAAATTAACATGCATGCTGAAAATGCACATCATCATAAATCGGCAAAACTTCATGAACACTTAGCAAGCCTAAACAAAGCATATGAAATATTTCATTAGTGACTTTCAATCAATGGAAAGATAATCACAATGCATAATGTCATCTCTGAAAATTTGAGAGCAACCAATTTTGCTTTCTAGAGAGGGATGTGGTGTGTGATTAAGTATTAAGAAAGGCTTTCCCAATCCACCCAGGATTTACTTGACATAAAATCAACAAATGGATTTTATATTGTTGTATACCTGACCTCTAATATACCCAAAATCAGATGACCTTTTCAATGTAAAAATTATACCATATTCCTCTTAAACACACTCCTGCATGGTCACAATAAGCCTGCTTCAAAGAGATTCCTCCGTCTCAAAGTCTCATCAACAAGCTTGAAAGTCTTCTTCACAAGCTTCTGATCAAGGGCAGTGGTCCGGTAGATCTTGAACACACGATCTACGTGGTCAGGAGCAATGCTCTGGAAATACAATTCCTCAAACTTTTTCTTCACAAACCTGCACACATAGTTTATCCAAGTCAATGGCTTAAGCTACATAAAAACTTCATCATCTAGCACTTGAATTTGCCATCTAAGAATTTGCTTACTCGTACGCATGTTCAATCTCTTGCTTTCCTGTTGAAACTGGCTGGTATTCTTTGAACCACTCGCATACATTGAGAGGAACCTGCACAATGCAAGGTATTAAACTGATATGATAATACCCTCCACCTATGACAAAGAGTACTCATTTGGATGGTTCTTACTTTCAGGATCTTCTTTTCAAATATGTCAAACTTGTTTAAAAATAACATGAAGGATGTTTTCTGTCCACAAAAGATAAGACCGTCATTATTCACTGAGATAGATACAGATGTTAATTGTCATATAAAGGAAACTTTCTATGCAAATGTAGTTATTACAATTTAAAAAAGCAAAAGAAAACCTCAAAACACGGTTGCTTTAGGACCCACTCAAAAAGTTCCTTAGTCTCCATCATTCTGTTCTTGTTTTCATCCTCATAAAGTGTTTGATCATACCTGGAAGGTAAATGTAAAGCCAATACTTTTGTTAATCATCAATCATTTTAAGTGTTTCATTGTAAGTTTGTATCTGTGGATGTGCAGCTGGACTATGACTTTTTAATTTTGTGTGCAAAACATTCTAAACAGATATGCAGACAAGAAATTAAGATACGTTTTTTGATTTGTACACTTTTAGCAGTCCAAATAGTCTTTTATCACCATCATTATCATAAATCATATTAAGATATGCAATGGCAGACCATACTCGCTAATTGCAGCACAGAATATTACAGCTGTAACTCCTTCGAAAAGATGGATCCACTTTCTCCTCTCATTTCTCTGGCCACCAACATCAAAGAGTCTATAGACTTCACCGCTTCTCTTATTTTCTCCAACAGGACTGTCAAAATAGCAAAAACATACTAATGAAGTTGGTCCACTTAGTAAATCATATTGAAGATGTAGATGAGGAACCACCTTCTACGTTGTTTGAATTTTTAATCACACAATTTGTATCTTCAAACAACACGTAATGCTTAAAAAAATGCAATTGGATCAGAATAAATATTGAAAACAGGAGCCTACCCTGCTTCAAGTAATACAAGTGATTTTACATACCTAATTACACACGATAAGAGAAACATGATTTGTTCTCCTTCCAGATTAAGTGACATATAATTTCGAAAACCATATAAAAAAAATAGGTAAGCATGTGCAACAAATTTTAGGTCACTTTCAAGTTTTAATTATTTAGATTTTAGAATATTTGGGAAGGTGAAGATGGTTGACACTTGACAGATACAGAAGATGAAAATAGAACATAAGTAACAAGCAATCATGAGGACAAAATAAGAATTAAAACAAATTGAATTTGAAAAATACATTATTCCCCACAAAAAAAAAAAAAAAAAAAAAAAAAAAAAAAAAAAAAAAAAAAAAAAAAAAAAAAAAAAAAAAAAAAAAAAAAAAAAAAAAAAATCCCCAAAAAAAAAAAAAAAAAAAAAAAAAAAGACAAGGCCATAAGAACAAATGAGTTTCTACACATTGCTACAACAAAATATGTTGTGAACTGAATAACAAAAGAACAAAGTGGGGAGAGTAATAGCATTTGTGTATCATTTCAGTACAAAAAATTATGTCAGATCAGCATGTTCACCTGAATTGGATCTCGACAACACCAGTTGTACGAACTCTTGCATACAATACATCCTCCTGTAGTTGTCAAAGCGAGTGAGAAATATTAAGAGAACCTTAACTTTACCTTCAAAACTGAGGCCCCAAAATGAAAACCAAAGGCACAGTGAACTTCTTACAACATATGCTGCATTTGGTGTTCTGAATTAGCATATAATATCAAAATTCACAACAAAATACTTGTCAATTCTAGACAATAAGCTGATTCATGGATAGATAAAAGAAAACAACAGCAAGGCCATCCATCCAGGACAGAAATACAAACCACTCACTTTCTTTGATATAAAAAGTTAACACATGATCGCTTGATTTATTTACTTTCAAAAAGATAAAACCACTTAGTAAATAGCAACTAATATTTCAAAAATTATTTATGATTAGTAATAAAATGGAAGTGCCGCAGATGGTAACCTATGCATGAAGAAAATAATTTATAACCTCATTATTGAAACAATCAGAAAATCCAAAATACAACGCACTCCAAGAAGAAAGAATATAGGTTTATAATATACAGAAATTTGTAGTTGCCTTTTGTATCTATCCTTGTACAGAACAAAACAATGGTAGATTTTGGATACCTTTGTTGGAACATAATTTGCATCAGACAGCCTGTCCAAATTTTCCATGAAATAATGGGTACAATCTGGAACTTGGAGTTCATTAGCACGGGCATATGTTTCCTACAGCAAGCAGAACATATGGGACATACATTCTAAGTAACTGATGACAAATAGTAATATGTGTATGGATTAAGGTTAAAGCAATCAAATGGTATCAAAAGGGTGCAATGTGGATACCTGAATTGCAGCATCTTCCCATAGAGTCTCTATTTCCTGCGCAAGCTCCTTGGTAAGACGCGGGTAATCTAGCCTGCCTCCTATTTCTGAGAGCTTTTCACCAATGTCCTGCCAGAAAAATTAAACTCTACATGATATATGAAGCCTTTAGCATATAAAGATCCATCCAGAAGAAAGAAAACTTTATACAAATGATCATTTTACAGTAGTCCTTAAAAAAAACTTAGTGATAAATGTACCAGAAGATGAACTACTCAACTGTTATCAACCAACCATATTGGGGAATAAAAGATGTGGTAATAGCGAACTACCTGATTTTCATCAGATATCACGTACTTTGAAGAATCAGCATCATTATGCGCCAACTCTTTTGACCCATCATGCAGTATCTATTTAAACCATCAAGTACAAACTAAGGACGGCAATTTTCTCAGCGATCTCTACTGAACTCAACTCATAAAACATTGTGGACACTTTATTAACTCTGTATTTTTAAGAGAAAAATAATCAACACACCCTTTCAAGTATTGCGTACTTTTATTGTCTGATACACATTAGCATGAATGACTGGTATGTAGCTTTTTAGCTCAGCATCGTCAAAGCCAGTTTGAAACAAAAGTTTTATCTGCGTATTATAAACAAATAACTAAATATCAATAATCTAACAGTAATATACTATCATAAGCAGTTCTGAAGATGCAATTTCTTGCCTGCTTAAAGATTGTAGACTTCCCAGACTCTCCAGCACCTAAACAGCAAAGTTATTGGCACTTGATACAGGTAAGTGCAGAAATGAAATAACAAAAGCAGACAAGCTACTAAGAGATTACAGTACATATGATTCCTTCAAACTCTGGGGAGTTCAATCATGTTATACATTAATAGTAAATTCCAAACATTCCTACGGAGGAAAGTCACCCTACTAAAACACACCTAAAAGTAGAAGTTTCTGGATATGCTTTTCAGCCTTTGTTTCTAACTCGATTCTTCTTTCAATTTCGGCATCCTGCAAATGCATGCCACGTTCATCAAATAAAAGCCTATTTAACAGTATTATTTGTAACTTAACAAGTACCAAATTTATCATGGACAAAAGACCTGAGCATTTTCTTCAGCATCAGCATCACGAAAACGTCGCCTTCTGCTGCAGACTAAGCCCATATTATCTGTAACCCAGAAGATGCACTAATCAAGCTCCGCCAGAAATCAGTATTTCAATGCCCTCATTTAATGCAATGATACATTATGCAGGAGCTTATTTGGACTTATGGAAGTAGCTTATTATGAGCTTCCCATAAACACTATTCAACTTATTTTAATAACCTTTCATGGTTCAACTTAACAACGCAAACTCTTTTAACTAATTACACAGCGATTCACAATCAAACTTATAAGCAAGTGCTCATTCTTGAATGATTACTTGATTAAGGTGTTTACTCAAACACTATGGACTTGAGTTCAAACACAAGAAGACTTGAGCAGAGCAAACAAACCCAACTCAGAGAAATATCAAAAGTCAGCCATAAGCTAATATTTCATGCAACTTGCAATAATATATATGAAAATAATAGATTATCAATCCACAGAATAAGACATCTGAATAAATCAAAAAGACTCAAGGGCACAGGTGGATAGCTGGAGTAGGTTGAAACAAACACTGAATAATCGCTTTAACCAGACTAGTTTCCGGCCCACACATCAGATCTGAAGTTAATGATTATTCTGAGCAAGTTATTCGGCCAAAATGCTAGATTCAACAAACAGTAGAATATTCTACTCCGCGCATATATGGTTGCCGATGTTATGGGGTGATCACCAACAACTTGGATTTATTTATTAATTTTTTTTGTAAGTGAAAATATTTTTGTTACATACCTATAACAAGAATTTTATCAAGTGGATAAACCCCATCACCAGATACATAAGGACACTTAAGATGCCCATGACTGTGAAGAAGAATTGCAATTTCGGGCGTTGAGCAGAATCAATTAATAATCAAGATATCAATTCATGTACCTGGGCAAGAATGATCCTTTTTCTAATTTATTTTCCAGGTAATTATTTCTTGGTTTGAATGCTGATACCCTCCGCACGAAGCATGAAAGTTCAGCAGTAGAAGTACCATGAAAAAGCAAGAGCAGCATGCAGGGTACAACCACCCCATCATCAAAGTTTTCACCAGAAAGAGAATATAGTCGAAGATGGTACAGAAAATCCACTGTTAAAAAACTATACAAGAAAATGGAGAAAAAAAGGAGAATATTTTCGCATCTCGATCTGCATATGCAACATCAACACAGAGATCTCCTGCGCCAAAACCCACCCTCCACAAACTAACAACAACAAAAAGAAGGATCTTGGGAGGGAGAGAGATTGGGAATGCAACAGAAGAAAGATTTGTTACCCGAAAAGAAGCAAAACTAGAGACGTGGAGATGGAATATGCCCCTTGATTTGGCAGATACGTTAAGAGTGGAGTGTGAAGTGTGTGAAGCGAAACCAGAAAGCAACAAGCTCAGTCTGTGTTCTTCTCTCTGGAGGAAGTTATATATATATATAGTATAGAATTCAAGTTCTCCACAAGTACTAGTATAGTAACAAAACAATAACAATTGTTGTTTAGTTTAGCCTAATGATAATAATGAGCATAAAGTGTGGATTATAATATTGTGTAATGGGATTGGGAGGAGTGTGGTTATGTGAATGAATTATATTAGATGATGAAATAAAAATAAAAATGATGAGAAAGAAAGAGAGAATGGTGAAAGAGGGAAAGAAAATAGAGATTGATTAATTAATTAGTTGAAAATGAAAACAAAAGAGCGCCGAAAGCTGTGTGAGGGTTCTTGGTTGTTCCTGCACCCTTTGGTCGGGTCAAAGTTTAGTTTAGAAAAGACAGAAGAAGGCAGCAACAGGCACAGCTATGGCACTTTTTTTATGTCTTCTTGGGAAAATACACTCACACTGTCACTGGCCCTCTTTCTCTCTCCGCCTGCCACTCTCAACTCCAACATCTTAACGCAGACCAAGTAGCATCACTGTACATTATTATTTTCATATATTATTTCCATCACCAAAAATATTCATCACTGACAAAAAAAATAAACTTAGAATAACAGTATTCATTGAGTGGCATTATTAGTATAAGTGAAGACAACCCATTAAAAAAGATATAATTTTTAGGTGTTAAATTAAGAAAATGATATTATATTTGAATGTGGAATGGAACAGGCTTTGGATGATGAGATGGTATGGTACTTATCCATTAGATTCCAAGTGGGAAACTGCATGAGGGGTGACAGTAGTTTGACTGAAAGGAATGGCAGAAGGAGATTTGTGGGTGGGATGAATTTTTGTTTGCAGGATTTTCATCTGGGAGTGTGCTGAGTTGAGAAAGGAAAAGGAGAGAGAAGAGGATTGTGATTCCATTCCATGTCTGTTGGCGGTCAAAGGAGACAAGAAAGGACACATATGCATATATGTATCTGTATCAGTATCAGTATCTGTATCTACGTGTGTCTGGTTTAGATGTTATTGTATGGTATTGCATTGTGTGGTACACTAGTTGGCACTTCCAACTTCTTTGTCACACTCCTTCAACCTCTCCTTTCCTTCTTACACCTTCATCACTCAAACATATATTATTTTAATACATACAAATTATTGATAAATACATCACCTTTTTTGTTTATTAGTTTGATAGAGATGAAAAACTAAATAAATCGTCTAAATATTGAAAAAGGACAGAAGATTGGGACAATCTGCCTTTTTTCACTTTCTTGGCGATTTAGGAGAAAAAAAAATTCCGTAGTGAGACTTGAAAACACTCTTCTTCTCTAGTTTTAGAAAATGCAAAATTTCTAGTATTTTATTTTTTTAACTTTTTTTATATACTGTATTTTTTTGGTAATGTTCCTTTTTTTTTTATGTCCTGTATACTGTCATTTATTACACTGCTTTTTTTTTTCATTGATTAGGAAGGAAACTAATTGAGAAATAGACTAGAATTAATAACTTCCTATAGTTTTGTTAACAAAAAATAAATAAAAGAGAGTGAATAAACAGAGAAGGAAATGCCAAGTTCAGTGTTGCAATTACAAATAATGAGGACATATTGCAGCTTAGTTTTTACATTGCATGGACGTTATATATATATATATTAAAATATCAGTACTTTAATCCTAATATTGTACTATTTTATTATTCCAGAAAAATCCTAATATTTCCGTTTAAATTATTGTAATAATTGGGTTTTAATTACAAATATCTTTTTATTGTGATAAAAAAAAAAATGAATGCACGTAGATATAAGTATCTGTTATAAATCAAGGGCATGCACATTTTCTTTCTTTTGTTTCTCATCTCCATTTCTTCTTATAATGTCAATGAAACATTTGTAAAATTATGTAATTTTTGGTCTATTAATTCTGTAGTATTTGAAAGTCGTTGAATTTCTTTGACATGCCTTGGTCTTAAAAGGATGGTATGCTTGAAAAACACTTCAAAGCACAAATTAGTATTTAAGGATTGCAATAATAAAATAACAATAATATTAATAGAGAATATCATAAAATAATTATTTATTTATGTTATTTTTAATGGTTTTTATTTGTGTAGGACTTAAAGATGACTTATGTCGTTCATAATTTTGGTTTAGTTGTTATTTATATATGGTAATTAATTTTAATTATTTAAAAATTAGGTAAACATCATATATGTTTATATTAGAATGGTATTGACTTTTTTATATTTTTCAATTTTGTTTGGTATTTAATGGTTCTGTTTGATACTTATGGATTTTACTTGATATTTCTCTAGCAATGCTTCTCAGTAAGACTACTTTATATTTTGGTTTAAGTTTGCTAACCTAAACTATATCAGTTTATATATATTATATTGGTTCAAATCTTCTCGACCTTATGATATACTGATTTTTCGGATTCAAGTGTAAATATAATAAGTCTAAAAGAAAATTCTATTTCTTTACCACGGTGTGACTAAATCCTTATAATACACTTTTTTTATTTTTTTAAAAATTTAAACTTTGCATGCTTCTTCTCAAACTTTTTTTCCATTTTGATTTCATCTCTAAAATCCCTCACATAGATCATATCACCTAAATAATAGACTATAAGACATTTCTATTCAAAATTGGATATTTATATAAAATAAGTTCACTTTTATTTCATAATATGTTTATTTTTTATAATTTTATCATAATTGTAAATGATTATTTTTTCTATCTTGTTAGGGGAAAATTTTGACTATCTTCACTAATTTCCCTTTTAAATTGTGTTTTGATTATCTTTGGTGATAATAGGTAGTTATATTTTTTTATGTTTTCAACTATTTTTTATTTTTGTTTGGAATTAAATTAGATTTCATGTAAGATAACTTATTTCGAATCAATTGTTTAAATAGTGAGTATGTTATGAAATTGTGTATTGTTATGACTTGTTATGTTGAAGAAAAATTTAAACTAAAAATTAAAAATTATTAAGTGTAATTGTAGGTATTAGATAGTCTTTGCTTGGTCTGAAAATAGATTGCACATAAGTTTAAAGGTTTTGGAGAAAAGTTCCATTTTTGTTAATATATATTGAAGTATTGATAATCCAATTTAAATTGTGTAATGTTTTTTCATGTGAGATTCAAATTGATAAATATTAATTGTTAGTAGCTAGTGATGTTTTGCATTAATTGTTTTATATGTTTTAAATTTGTTTAAATTAAAAAATTGACTTGTTCGAAAATGAGACTATTTTTGAAAGAGTTATTTAAAGTATGTAAGTTGTTTAGTGAAACAAATTTCATCTTGAGAGATAATTTCATTTTATGACTAATTTCACTAAATAAATTTATTAAATTTACTCAATGGATTTTATTGAGACAATGTTCAAGAAAAAATTTAACTTATAATTGTTTAATGAAATTTATTATTTTTAATGAAAATACTTATTTATATTTTAATGTTTAACTTATTTTTATTTAATCTAAATATAATTTATTCAATCATATAATGATTAATATCATTGTATGTTATACATTGACTCAAATGTTAAATAATTTATTCTCTTTATAAAAAATTTTAATTTTTTTGTTTTCAATAATTTATTATGTGAACTGAAAATTATAAACATCTAAGAAAATAATTGAAATTTAATTTATTATGTTATTTTTTATAATATAGATATTTTTTAATTCTATTATTAAGTAAATTGCACTTATGCAAATATTGAATCAATCAAGAATTTGAATGAAATTTATCATTCTACTGGTATACATAATAGCATATTTTTTGCTCCAACAGGAAAATTTAGAATGTAATTATTTATTAATAAGTTATCAACTATATTATTTATACAATAAATTACTACAATACACTTTATGATATTTTTCCTTTATCTCTTTATATCACATCAATCATCTTATCTCATATCTTATCTTATATATCTTTTACCAACATTAATCTTATCTTATCTACTTTCTCTTTTCTTCTAACTCTCTTTATTTCATAGTTTTTATTTTTTGCAAGAATATTTTCTTAAAAATTAATCGACAGTGAATTAGTATATTTTGTATTTTGAAGTGATCTGTCTCCTAACTCAATGTAACACAGTATGATATTATATTGGTCCACTAACATGCTTATACTAGTTTAATAGTTCAATAATGTAAGGTATAATTACTTTAACCTCTCTTAAAATATAATTATTTGTTAACTGCATAAAATAAAATATCACTGAGTGTATAATTAACTGGTGTAAAATGTTCAAACTTAATTAATCATCATATAAGGGCACAAATTAACTATTATGAAGATATTGTAAGTTAATTTGAATTCAGTTCCTTAAAAAACCAGTTGCATTAAAATCCAGCCATGAAATATTTTAATTTTCATATTATCTGTTCTGTATTTAACTCCATTTAAATTAGTAAAAGATCAAATACCAAGTATTCCGTGAACAATTCATTTTAGAATGTGTTAAATTAGTTCATAATTAATTCATCGTTTTCTTGTTCTAGCAAATACACAGTTTTGATTACATTGGATAACAAAAAATAAATAATATATTTATAATTAAATAATTAATGTGTATATATATATAAAGTGAGAAAATGAGATTTTTTCTCTCTCTCGTTTAAGCAATATGCAAGTATATGCTCGGAATGGGAAAAAAAATCTTATTTTCATGTGTTTTATTGCATGGACAATAAGTATTTTTTACACGAGTGAATCCCATTAAAAATACTTTTAATTTATAAAAAAAAAACACAAAAGATGAAATATACATGTGTGAGCTCACATCTAATAATAAAGTTACTGTTCTGAATTTCCAAATTTTAAGTAAATTATCCACATCTAATATAAATTATTTCTAACAATTTTAAAAAATCAAGTGAAGAATGCACCTTAAGCTTCAGACAAATCTAAACATGCGTTATATCTGAACTTACACTTTCTCTTTATTTAAAAAGAAAATCAACAAGGACTAAATTAATTAATTATAACATTTAAAAAAAATAGATAAATTTATTGAACTAAATGGGTTAACGTACCTAACCCACCTTAAAAAAATGATTAGGTACATTAATTGAGTCAAAAGCCAACTTCATAGGTTAAATGTGGAATGAGAAAAGTTATCTTTATAGTAAAGTTTTCAAAATAAGCTAACTAACTCCACTTAGCCTTGAAACAAAGGCTGAAAACTTAAAAATAAAAAAAAAAAAAATCACGAGGCCCAAAAACTTATAATGGCATCACAAAATCATATTTAAAATAACTATTTTTAATAGTCATACCTAGAATACCTTGTGGTAGAGTTAAAATATCACGTTCTTATAAATTAAATTATTTTAACTTATAATGGTCATAAATAATGTCTGTTTGATATTACAATTCATAACAAAATAAAATTAAAAGTTACTAAAGTAAATGCTAATGCTTACAAATAATTTTAACCCATTTTAATGTAAGTAAAGAATTGTAAAAATAATAATTCACTAGCAAAAGATACCTTTTTCTTTTATTAACTAGAATATAAAAAGTTGTTAAAGTATTTTCCGGCAATGAAATTATAGTATAACCAGAATAATGGGAAATGATGGTGCAAAGTATTTTGTGTTGGGGGAAAACTAATTGTGACATTTTAAATGGTCACTAAAAGGAGTTTGACCCCATTTGAAAGGGTCCAGCTTCTCTTGTATGATCATATATTCCGATATTGGCTACAATCATCAAAATACATATAGGAAGTAAATTACTTAATTTAAAATACAAAAAATAACTATATAACTATATTACATTCAATTTTCGTACATACATGTCCGTCACATGCTTGCAAACCATAACTAGACTTATGACCCAATAACACAATCTCTATAAACAGATAATTTATTTAATTTTAAATTCTTAAACCCTAAAACATTCCTTATTAATCAATTCAATGAATCTAATATAAAGTAACAATATCCAGTTAAATTTATTAATATATATATATATATATATTTATTTAAAATTATATATAAAAAATAAAATAAATACTCATACCCTACCTCATATAATCGTTATAATTTTTTTTTCTTTTTACTTAAACTATCACCTTTTAAACTAAAAATCATCATTTGAACAACTAGATAAACATTTGAATCATGAGTTTCTATAACAACATTAAATGTAACTGCATGAATATCGTATGCGGGTCAATTTTATTATTTGAGCAAAATATGTAACAATTAATTATTTTCAAAATAAACATTATTGACTTAAAATTCAACTCAAAACAAATCTGTTCTAGCGCAATTTATTCAAATTCTCCAAGTCTACTCAAACTAAATATTTAACATCACAAATAATTAAATATTTCAAAAATCAATCCGCAATAAAATAATTACACATTAACCAAATTCAATAACAAATACTAATCTAGACTTTTACTTTGAATTAAGTAAAATAAAATAATTTTTCTTTCCTTGAAATCAATGTATTCTTAATGAAAACTTCCAAGAAAATAAAATAAAAATTATGAAAAGTCTTTAACTTAATATAGTAAACTATCAAGAAAATAAAAATAAATTAAGAATTATCAAAACTCTTGTTCTAATGAAGTCTTAACTTGTTCAAAAAAAAAAAAAAAAAAAAAAAGTCCCAACTTGCTAGATTTAAAAAACAACCATATCATTATAGATTCTGAGTAAGACATATTAATCTTTTTAACTTAGATCCAACATGCAAAAGACTAACTATCAACATGCAAAAGATAAAATATAAAATATAAAAAGTAGAAATGAATTAGAAAAAAAATTATTAAAAATGTAACCTAAATTTCACTACCTTCATGTAATCTAAATAAAAAACAATCGTTATCTTTATCTTCTCTTTATTTCTCCCTATCCCTCGTTCTCCCTCTTTTTTCTTAAGCCTTCTTCTCTCTTCTTTAATTTTTCAAGTATAACTTTTTAACCTAAACCTATAATTTACTTTACCTTAAAACAAAATTTTGAAATAAAAGAATTTTAATTGAAGTAATTAAAATTCTTAATTTAAAGAATTCTTTAAAATCCTCAAATACCTTATACCAGCACACTATTTATTGATTAATACAGAAGATGGCAATGAAATTCTACTTCTGTTTTCTTACAAACGTATATTACAATTTACGCTGCTCTCGTGTGTTCCTCGGATTCTAATAAACTTTCCTACCAAGTCGGTCTGGTTCATGATATTGTTATCAACGTTGTCGAAAACACTCTTAATTTTGACGAAGAATAATTTTCATTAAATGGACTAAAAAAGAATAATGAGAAAAAAAATATGCAATACTCAATGACTCCCCCGTAGAAAATTTAGGATAATGCTGTTGAATTCTTCTGGCTTTTCCATTTGAGGCACATGGGCTGCATCCTTTATCAATTCTAATTTTACATCTTTACCTATCATCCTGCAATACGTTAATTATAAAACACAATATTGGTGTTAGTGGAAAACAAATGGAAATTTTATTCAATAAAATATTATATAACAATAAAATAATAATTTATTTCAATATTAAATAGTTATATTTTAACATGTGCGTCACTCAAAACAAATACATGGAACGTACACGAAAAAACTACATTTTTGAAGGAAAAAAGCAAAAGCATACAGTTAGAAATTTAACATACTCTTTGAGCTCATGGGCCAATCGCACGGGAAATATCCGGTCTTGTTCCCCCCACACCAAGAGAACTTCCTGAACATGATATAACCAATATCAATTAGCCACACTAATTAACAATCCAATGATTTAAATAAAATTCTGAATTCAATCAAAGAACAATATCAACATACAGAAATAGAATTGTATATAAGTTTGATTTGGCATAAAGTGAAACGCAAATTCGTTTTGTATATAGAAATTGAAATCGAAATGAAAAGTGTGGTTATTGCCTGTTGAAGAGGTGAAATGTTTGAAGTTTCTTCCTTGCCGAGAGTGATCCCTTTTAGAATCTCCAATTTTCTCTCCTTATTATCGCTGTACAATTCCTAGAAACAATAGAAGGAAAATGAAGGAACGAAAGGCGTAGAAAAATGAGAATGAAGAGAGGGAGAGAGAGAGAGATACATGGATGAAGGCATTGAGGACAAAATCCGGGAAGATATGGGGAGGCTTGTAGATGGAGAGGGACATCAACTTGCGGAGGTGGTGAGGGGAAGAAGGCAGCAGGAGGTCTTCGATGCTGTCCAATTGAGAAATTCGGACGATGTCTTGGTTGCTACTCGCCGTCATGTTAACGCCGGAGCTGGCAATAACCACTTTCTTCACCCTCCCTTCCCCCAACATCTTCGCCAGATTGTAAGCCACCAAGCCGCCGTAGCTGGTGCCCACCACGTGAAACGTATCCACCTCCAACTTATCTAGAAGCTTCCGCAACGACTTCGCCTGAAACACCTCGCTCCTCTCGCTGGAAGTCGTGGTGGAGCCTCCGAAGAATATGAGGTCTGGAACGTAAACGTTGAAGTGTGGGGCCAGGGACCTCACTTGTCTGCGCCACTGCCACGTGGCCACGGGCCCAAAGCCGTGGATGAGAACGAGAGAGGGCTTCTGGGCCGTCCTGTTTCTTGGGCCCCAGAAGTGCATGGTGGTCTCCTCGTCCAGGGCGAGGGCCTGCAACCAGAGGCCCGCCCCCGTGAAGCAGCGTCGGATGTACCTGCTGTACATCCAGACGAAGTTGAATGACGAAGGCATCTTGATGAATTTGGTTGGTCCCTCCCTCGTCGGATATCCAAGGTTGATTGGCATTTACATTGGTTGAGGAGAGGGTGCACAATGCACCCCCTTTTTTTTCTCCCTCGTCACGGCTCCGCTTCATATTAGGAGATTGTTGTGTTGTGTGAGAAAATGTTAACTTTACGGATAACCTTCTTTTCCTCTCAGTTGATTTGCCGTCAGAATGATCTTCACAGATCTTTTGTGGACTCGTTTACTTGTTGGGGGATACTTACGCTGCTTATTCATCCCTGGAAAGTTGCAATTCCGCAAGTCAAGACTTCCGTCAAATTATATTTTTACAACAATAATATTCAATTCTGATAATACTTTTTTTTTTTTTGCATTCATGATAATTTTTCAAAAGGTATCTTTATTCATTTTTTATTATATTTGTTTAGGGTTTAATGTAAAAATTAACGTGCAGATGTAAACTTTCATTATATTTAATTTGTAAATGGTAATTAATAATAAATAAGATAAAGAATGTATTTTAACACCACTGATCATAAATTATTTTTATTTAATCATTATTAATTCAATGTGAAATGAATATATTTTATTGTAGACGTATTTATTATTATTCTTACATCAAAAGTGAGATAAAGATGAAAAGAAATACAATGTTGATTTCGTTAACTTTGCTTCGGTAATATATTTTTAAAAGGATTCAGGTTTTGATTTTATTTTTTTTTTCTTTTAGTTCCACAACATGATCGTTATAATTATCATAATAATAGCAATAATAATAATTTTTAACTTCAACAATTGTACGTGATTAACCTCTTTATTAATATAAACTTTTAATTATTGAAAAAAAAATATCAAAATAGAATATGGACATACCAAAAAAACTCATAAAATAAGTCAAATTAAATTAAACAAATTACAATTTAAATTGAATTGTGGAACTTTTTTTTATGTGAAAATAATTTTTGAAAGTGAAAGCACAGTCCAAACTTTTTCTCCAAACGCCTAAATTTATGATTCATAAAGACGATTGACTGTTTTTCTCGATAATTTAGTATACGCATTTATTAAGACTATAGTCAAGCCATGAAATCAATAAATATCTGCATAACATTTGGCTGTTAAAAAAAACAACTCTTTGAGTAGTATGACTTTATACAAAAAATTACTTTTTTAAGGAGTTAATTTTTTATGTTTTTGTTAAGACAAATATATTAAAATATTAGCAACTTAAATGTTGTATCAATGATTTTTAAAGAAATTATTTTAAAAATCAATAAATTTATCATGCGTAATAATTTATGGCTAGATGACAGCATAAAAAATATTAACGCTTTCACTGTATTTTAGTTAATAATACAAAAAAAAGTGTAAAAAAAAAAAAAACTTAACAGTAGTTTATATATATTTTATTTAATACTAGGTTTATTAGGACTAAAAACACATAATGTTATAATTTATCATTAAAACTGATGCAGACAAAGCATGACTTTAACGTATTTTACAATGCTAATGAGAAAATTACTCAAGAATGGCCTCCCAAAAAATTTAGGAGAATGTTGTTGAATTCTCTTGGCTTCTCCATTTGAGGCACGTGGGATGCCTCCTTAATCAACTCCAATCGAGCCTTCTTACCGATTATCCTGCAATATGTTAATTTAAAGAACACTTCAGATAGAGAATATCTCACAATTCTCACCTCTTAACAATTTGCCATTTCATCTACTAATTTATAGGAGGTGTTAATGGTTGAATGAAAATTAAAAAACATCTAATAGATGTGAATTGAATTTGGAACATGGAAGAAGCAAAAAAATTCATACTCTTTCAGTTCGCGGGCCATTTGCACGGGGAATATTTGGTCTTGTTCCCCCCACACAATGAGAACCTCCTGAGTGTGAATACAAATCAGTTACGGTAACAATGGAATATATTGGGGAAGGTGTGTGAGTTTGAACTCTATGCATATCGATATACACCATGCTTACTTGTTGAAGAGGCGAAAGTGTTGAAGTTTCATCCCTTCCGAGGGTTAATCCTTTCAGAAGCTCCTTTTTTTCCTTCCGATTCACGCTGTATAGTTTCTACAAAACGTAAAAATTTATTATAAAAACTGAATTCCTAATATTCATTATAATTAATCAACATAAGAATTGAATTGAGATGTAGTGTGATGGATCGGTTTGAAAGCAAAAGAAAATTGATAGAGAGAGAGAGAGAGAGTTACGTGTAAGAAGTCGTTGAGTAAAAAATGCGGGAGGAACTGCGGAGACTTGTAGACGGAGAGCGACATCAATTTTCGCAGTTGTTGAGGTGTGGCAGGTAGCATGAGGTCTTCAATCTTCTCCAATTCAGCCCTCTGCATCAACGCCACGTTGTTGCTCCGTTTCATGTTAACACCGGAGCTAGCAATCACCACTTTCTCAACCCTCTCTTCCCCGAACATCTTCGCCAAATTGTAAGCCACCATGCCTCCATAGCTCGTTCCCACCACCTGGAACTTCTCCACCTTCAATTTATCTAGAAGCTTCCCCACCGAAGCGGCCTGAAACGTTTCGCTCCTTTCGCTCGATTTGCTGGTAGAGCCTCCGAAGAATATTAGGTCCGGAACGTACACGTTGAAGTGAGGGGCTAAGAATTGGACCTGTTGGCGCCACTGCCATATGGCCGCAGGCCCAAACCCGTGGATCAGAACCACGGAAGGCTTTTGGGCCGTTCTATTGGCGGGGGCCCAAAAGTGGACCGTGGTTTCGTGATCGACGTCCACCGTGTACGACGAGAGGCCCGCGCCCGTGAAGCAGCGGCGGAGGTAGAGGCCGTAGGCGGAGACGGGGCTTAGAAACGACGGAAGCATCATCTTTACCTCAAAACTGGTACCTTGTGGTTGGACATTACAAATAAAAGTTAGTATTTATTTATTAATGGGATCCCGTCAGAGGAAGATTGTGCTGTGCTTAAATTAATGAGACGGTAAAGATAGGTGGGTTCGGAGAAAAAAAAAAAATGAGTCATGCAGTTATTTTGAACCAACAGAGGAAAAATTTTAAGGATGGGACGCGTTTCTTCTTGCTAGCATTGACTAAAACAATTTGTTGCATTTTTTTTATTGTAAACTACTTTCTTGATTATATTAATGATAATATAACGTTATATTTGATATGCATGGACCATCCTAATCTTCAACTAACTATACTGATACCGAGAAAATGTGTGTTGCGTCACCGAGACTGACTGCGAGGATCAGTGGAATAAATATAATATGAATAGGGTGAAAAGTAACAAAAGAAAAAAACAAGTTGAATGTTATAATCAATAAGTTGTTGAGAAGATGAGAGAATATTTGAAAAAAAAAAAGTTATTGCATAATTCAGAAACTCCCTCACCAAACACCCAAATTTATAGCTCACCAATATGGTGGTGCGCGCATTTATTATAAGAGGAAAGTTTACCCTGAAAGTTTCAAATTACGTACTATTTTTTTTTTCTACTCTTAGATTAGTCTCGGTAGTTGTTTACAAACATGGTAATGTGTTAATTTTAATTATTTAAAAATGTTAAATTTATGCTTCTTATATGTCAAATCATTCTATTAAATATGAGTGCTATAAATAAATTTAGGGTTATCGATTATGTTTAAGTGAAGCTTGAAGAAGATGAAAAAAGGATAAGAAAAAGAAAATGTGAAGAAAAATTTGAAGGGAAAAAGGAAAAGAAAAGGAGTTGATGAAGAGGAAGAATGACCAGTTTGAAGTCATTCATATTACTTTAATAAAGCCAAAACATATTTTTAAGACTCTTCAATGTAGTCCTTGATAAGGTGATGCTCTCATTAAAGACTTCCAAAGGTTGTCGTCACATAACTTCACATTCAATTTCCATCAACCCAAAAAACTGACAGACAGATCTTAATTATAGGTACTGCTTTTGAATTTGAATGCTTTTTGAAAAAGAAAAAACGGTACACATTTCAAGTCCTCAAAAGATATTTGTGTAAAAGGATAATTATAATTTATTATTTTTATTATAACTATTACTATTATTATTATTATGATTAATAATTATTATAATAATATTAATTATATTAATAATAATATCAATGTTATTAATGATAATATTAATAATAATAATATTAATATTAATAATGTTAATAATAATAACATGAATAATATTATTAAAAAAATAATAATACTAATAATATTAATAATGTTAGTAATAATATTAATTTTAATAATATATTTATTATTATTATTATTATTATTATTATTATTATTATTATTATTATCTATAAATTATATCCATATTATATCCATATGTAATTACTTGTAGGTAATTGGATCTATAAGTAATCAGAATTTATAATTTATTTATAAATACAAATTTATCGATAATATTAAATTATTTATAGAAATAGTATATGATGATTTATAAATAATGTTAAATTTGTTTACAAATTTGTATATCCATAAATAAATTAGAAATTTATTATAATAACTGTTGAAGGCATTAAAACTTGGATCTTCACACGAAAAGTTTTCAAATTATTTGTATACAGACTGTGAATGGTTTCTGTATATAAGACCCACACGTAATATTTTTTTGTACTTTGTTTAATTATTTTACTTATAACATTTTTAATGTTGATGAGTATGTTAAAATATTACAAATAATTTTTCTTATTTTTTATTTAACTAGTTATTCAGCTCATAGAAATGGTTAAGTTATTTAATAAAAAATAAAAATTAAATATAATAAATAAGTTAACTAATTAAAAGAAATTTCTTATAATGTATTTTGAGATTAATTTATTAAGAAAACAAGTTTTCATATTGTTTCATTTTTCATAAATTTTATTAAAGATATTATTGCATAAGAAACTATTAATTTTGAAATGACTAATATATTCTCTTTTAAGAGTAATAAAAGAAAACTGTGAATAAGATGAAATTGTAATTTGTATTAAATAAATAGACATTTACTTATTTATTCTTATTCTTGAACCTGTACACATATAATTGGATGAAATGATTAAATTATCTTATTCAATTTTTTCTCATCACATTTTATTATTTTTATCATCACCAGTCCATCTTACACCATTATTGATAGAGAAGAAAAGAGAGAATGAGAATGTTGTAGTTATAAAAGAAGAAAATTTCACTCCATAAAGTTCTTTCTATAACATATCTCATGTATTACGAAAAATTCATTCAAAAGATATATACATTAAAAAAAGTTTGTTCCAAAATATTTGTTTAGAAATTTTATTTTGAAAATCTTAACATGTTTCACAAAACATATTCCAAAATATATTTCATGAATTTAAAAAATCATTTGAAAAAAAATTTCAGAACAGACAATTTGAAAATTACTTTAAAGAAGATAAAATAGTCACTTTAAAAATTATGAGGTGCTGGTTAAAAATAGGGTGCAGGAAGTAATTTCTTAAATAGATCATAGGAGTCCATGTAGAAGCTGACCCTTACCAAGCCTATAATTTACAAGGCCTTTACAACTTTATCTTTTGAGTGATTCTTCTGCACCTTCATGACGACTTCCTCCATTTTCATAGTTTTTTAAAATTCTAATTTTAGACACAAGGAAAAGACCAAAATACCCTTGAGAAGCATAAAGGCACAACATATTCAAAGGTTAGTAGAAATATTGATAAAGGTTTAAGGTTGTGAGAGTAATGTTGAGAGATTATAAAGATGGAAAAAGACTATTGTAGGAGTTGTTGAAGAAGGAAACTGTTGTTGGAGGAGGAAGGAAGTTGCAGTGTTTAGGGTTTAGGTTACAGTGTTCATTGCCAACGGTGCGTTCAAATTTTTTTTTTTTTTCAGTTCACGGGTTCTCCAAACTGCAATGTTAATGTTTTTGGAAAAACATTGCGGATTGTAGAACCCGTAATAAATTGGGACGCACCTTCACTATCGCGGGTTCTACAACCCACAATATAAAAAATTTTGAAACATATTACGGGTTGTACAACCCGTAATTCAAAAAAATTTCAAAAATGAATTGCGGGTTGTAAAACCCGCAATGTATTTTCTTAAGATTTTTACATTGCAGGTTGTAGAACCCGCAACCCAAAAAATTTTATAAAAATACATTGCGGATTCTACAACCCGTAATGTAAAAATCTTAAGAAAATATATTACGGGTTCTACAACCCGCAATGTGTTTGAAAAAAATTTTACATTGTGGGTTGTAGAACCCGCAATGTGTTTTGAAAATATTTTTTTTTGTAGTGGTTCCTGTGGAGAGTGGATGGAGGTTGATGAAAGTAGATAGAAGATACAATGATGAAACTTTTATGGTGTTCAAGCCTTTCTCTATTGCGAGAGGAGAACAGTGGAAGAAATTTCGAAATTGCAGGAACCTGCGTATGTACATTGTGGGTTCTACAACTCGCAATGTGTTTGGAAAAAACTTTACATTGCGGGTTGTAGAACCCGCAATGTGTTTTGAAAATGTTTTTTTTTTGTGGTAATTCCTGTAGAGAGTGGATAGAGGTTGATGGAGGTAGATGAAGGATACAATGATGAAACTTTTATTGTGTTCAAGCTTTTCTTTATTGCAAAAAGAGAACAGTGGAAGAAATTTTGAAATTACAGGAACCTGCGTATGGAGGTGGAGGGTCGTTGGAGGCTAAAATGATCGAAGGATGAAAGGAGGAGATGATAAAGGTATGAAAAAGGGTAAAATGGGATTTTTAAAAATATCAAAAGGGTATTTTTGTAAAATCGTTATTAGTACGGAGGTGCAGGAAGTCGTCACGGAAATGGAGGAAGAATCACTCTTATCTTTTTCCTCCTCCACCGGCCTTGCACCCTCTCTTCCCCCTTCTCCTTAATTTTTTCCATCTCAGGATCTATCAACCTCACAATTTAGTCAAATTATATGGGGTAAGAACCAATTTGCAATGGTAAATAAATAATGGAAAGGAAATGGCCCACACAAACCTGCCCTTCAAGAAATATCTAGTCGTTATGAGTAGATAGATAGCTACATCTGGAGCAAGAATCACCAAAAATCCTAGAAAAGGATTGAAGAGAAATCTGGAATTTCGTATCCCATTGGAAAAATGACAAGTTTCACATCGCTCTGCAGACAGACAGAAGCCAGTATTGATTTTAGGGTGTGTAATCACATATTCCTGTTCCAATCATGAAACTTATCTCTTCTTGCACTTGTTGCGAGAAAACGATGAAACGCCCGAATCAAACAAACACATGGCATCCATCCAACACTTACTAGAAGTTACATTGTCAATTTGCCCTACCATAACATTATGTCATTCACATGCATGGTGGCGGAAGTTGGGTAGATGGAATGAGCCAAAGTTAGTTTTAACCTTTTAACTTCACCTACTACAATCCTGAAAACAACTCATTACCTTGATAATGACCTCTATAGACTGAAGCACGTTAAGTACTCTTATGGATTGAGACCATTCTCTCATCCCTTTGGGGGAGGTGATCAATTTTGATCACATTCTAGAATTTTCTACTGATTCTGTTAGTGTTTGCAAGTTGCAACTGAAGTAGGTAATTTTTGTTTTATATGAACTCTAAGATATTTTTAGTTAGCAAAAGAAGAACATGTTGGATACTGATACTCTAAAGTCACATTTTTCAGGGTTATTTCTTTTTCATCTTAAGCCATCAAATATACCACTTAAGTTTTATTTTCCAAGGAACTCTGATTGTTCAGAACCTTTTCATATTTTTTGTGTGAAAGAATTCTGATGTGCTTTTACTAAAATGTGATTAATGTTCAATATGTGAAAGTTAACATGTACCCAACTCTGGCTGCTCAATTGGGTGTTTTTAAAGCTAATGTATCTTTCCTACTGAACACAAGTTTACATTATTAAAGTAAAATAGAACTTTTCCTCTTTCTTATTTTGGTCACATTTATGGTCTTTAAGCACTTGGAAAGGGCAACTCAATTGTCAAAGAATGATGCAACGATTAGCCTAATAACTTGTGTAGAGTTTCGGCATATTTTCCACAAGGGATATGGAAGTGGTTAATGGTTAGATTGATTGGTTCACCCTTTCTCTTTGACCTTGGTGAAGGCTACCTATCATTTTGGTATATTTTTCCCTTTCGACTATTTTAAAATATCTCAACCCTTTTGAAGTTTTTGGTCGTATAGATTTCTATTTCTGAAACTCAGGCCTCGGAGCAGATGTATTTGATGGATTTATTAAGATTCTATGAATACCAAATTCTTAGTATCCTCGGTCTGGAAGCTATCCTCGATTATCACATTAAAAATTTCAAAGGAGAGCTGATTGTCGGGTTGCAATGTTTGAAGTTGACATCTTAACAACAACAACAGAGAAAAGTGTGACCTACCAGAAACTGGGAAATATATCAATTCAATAAACAAAGAAAACCGTCCAATGTGCACTAAAAGATTCGATAATATGGACTTGTTGGCTTTGCACCTGGCAAATTATGTCAAATTGTTGGACCTTCACTGTAATGTTCATCACCAGCTATACAAAAAATAAGTGTATGACTAAATGGATATATAGAGACAAAATAGAGATTGAATACATGTTTGTAAGGGGTTGGGGAAGTGTTGGGTAAGATTGAAATCTATAGACAGTGGAGTTTCTTGACATCTAATTAATTGAACACAGGACAAGAATTATAATATGATATAAAAGAATTGAAATAACAAATAAAATAAAAACCATTCATGCATGTAGTATAACTCTGCCAAGTGGGAATATGGCATCCCAGTTCAGGAAGAGGTCTAGAAGTCAAGGAATCTTTCTAAGGTTTTTTTTTTTTAATTTTATTTTTCTAAGGGTAGTTAGGACTTGGGAGAATGTATGCGCTATAAACTTCTCAACCTTCATTTATTTTTTTAGTATCATCAATTAAACCATGTTGTCTTTATAATTCCCTAGATTTAAGAGCAAAGAAAGTGGTTTTGTTCAGAGTATTGCACATACATACACTCTCATATTGGTTTTTCTAAATGAGTTCTAAAAAGATTACATGGAAATCTATTGTGTTGATCTTAAACTGTTACAAGACTCAGTGCTCCTTAGAGGAATCAGAGAAACAGGTTTTGAAACAAAGTACTTTCCAAAGATTATGCCTCTCGGATATAAGCATTCCAAGCTCCCCTCAGGCCATTGAAGATCTTTCAATTTCACTGGTTGGCCCAAAGCTTTACACATTCAGCCTAGAGGAGCTAAGGGAAGCAACACATAATTTCTCATGGAGTAATCTTCTTGGTGAAGGAGGGTTCGGACCTGTGTACAAAGGTTTTGTTGATGACAAACTTAGACCTGGTTTGAAGGCTCAGTCTGTAGCTGTGAAACAACTGAACTTGGATGGCTTCCAAGGTCACAGGGAGTGGCTGGTTAGTTTGTTTGTATTTTTGGCTTCAACTCATTCTGATATAGTCATAAGTCACTTTAAAAATACTAGTCCAATGAATAAAATCTAGCTAATGAAACATGGTTGAAGAATATCTGATACTAGCTTGGCACATGTTTTCTTTTATAGGCGGAGATTATATTTCTTGGACAGCTGAGGCATCCACATCTTGTTAAGTTAATTGGCTACTGTTGTGAGGAGGAGCACAGGCTTCTGGTGTATGAATACATGGCTAGAGGCAGCTTGGAGAATCAACTTTTTAGAAGTACGTAATGATGTTTTCCTTTATTCTACCTATTTTTCTCTTTCTTTTTCCCCATAAGGGAAGGAGTGAAATCCAGTAGACAATCACTGGGTTATTTTCTGTGTGAGTATTCTGATTGATTCAGTGGTACTATTAAGAAGGATATCACACATGAAAATTTGTAAATAAAGTTCTTGCCAATATCATGAAGTTATAAACTAAGCCTAAGTTTTGTTCTAATTCAAGCAGGATATTCTGCTGCCTTGCCATGGTCAACCAGGATGAAGATTGCATTGGGTGCAGCTAAGGGTCTTGCCTTCCTTCACGAAGCAGATAAACCTGTAATATACAGGGATTTCAAAACTTCAAATATCTTACTAGACTCGGTATGTTCAACATCTTTTCTGAAGGATGATAAAGTGGCCTACATCATCTTCCTATATGCAACAAAGTTTTTACAGTATATAAGATTTTTTTTATGTCAGAGTTTAATCTTGATATGCTGTCTAAATAATTAGAATTTTTTCTAGAACTTCTAAAATTTATTATAAAATGTTAATAGTTTTCAATTGTATGAAAAATCATAATTGAAAGACAAACTCTTTATCTTACAAATCCAGGACTACACGGCTAAATTATCCGATCTTGGGCTTGCAAAAGATGGTCCTGAAGGGGAAGACACACATGTAACGACAACATGCATAATGGGAACCCAAGGCTATGCTGCTCCTGAGTACATCATGTCAGGTAGATAAGATGTCATTAACTTTGTCTTTTGTGGTCACTTGATTCAAAGATCTTTGGAACTCAATGATTTTTGTATTGCTTTTCAAGATTCTCATGATTACTTCATTGTCTGACCCCAGGTCACCTTTCCACCAAGAGTGATGTCTATAGCTATGGAGTGGTTTTGTTGGAATTGCTTACAGGAAGAAGGGTAGTGGATAGGTGCCGACCCAATAGAGAACGAAGCCTTGTGGAATGGGCACGGCCTCTTTTGAGAGACCAAAGAAAGCTGCACCATATGATAGACCCTAGATTAGAAGGACAGTTTCCTACGAAAGGAGCTTTGAAGGTTGCTGCGTTGACCTATAAATGTTTGAGCCATCAACCCTATCCAAGGCCAACTATGAGTGACGTGGTTAAGATATTAGAGTCTGTTCAAGATTTTGACGATGTGATCATAGGACCATTTGTGTATGTAGCGGTGAGCGAAGGTAGCCAATGAGTCCTTTGTCTGTGGTAACAACAACTCATCAGCAATGTAGATAAAATATAGAAGATAGCAAAACAAATGAAGGAACAGTTAATGAAAATCAAGTTAAGTGTAAGTAATTTAGTAGTAGCGTCTGATTTTTGTTAGAAATAGAGAGCTTTAATGTAAAAAGCGTATGGTGTTTGTTTGAGGTGAAAATGAAATGTATAATACAAAAGTTATCAGAAATGCTGACTCTGATGCTTAGTTTTGAATGGATGCAACAAGTATTTAATGTTGCGTCTATGTATTTGTTCAGGCATTACTACTGTCGGTTGCACAATGTTATAATGATGTATCAGAAGAAAAACACAATATGATTGTTTTTTAATTAAAGAAATGCTCTACCCCTGAACCTACTATGAAATAAGAGGAGAAAGATCCCTCTATCAATCAAGCAATGAAATGAAGCAAACATGCAAGCAGATCAAGATTTTATTACTTATAAAAGATGGATGACACATGGACAGATGTTTAGTCTATACCTTCATACATATCTGTTGACGCGTTAAGAATGAAAAACAGATTTTGTTTAGATTCAGTTGTTTTTAAAATGTTTGTCAACTAATCTTGCAACGTGGTTTTTTCTAATTCTCGTAGTAACTTTCTATTAGCAAGGATTGAACGCCATCCAGATTGTTTCTGGAAGATGTTTGATCAGGGTCTCGCTCTCAGTTCTGAATATGATAGAACAGAAGAAATTAAAACAAGGTGCCTGTAGGGTTTAAACTAGAGTTTTACGTTGATATTGCTAGCCCACCAGAAGATATTCTAACCAAGGTGTTTTAGCTTGTGCTTTAGTGACATTTGTAAGGGATATGATCTCTGAATCCAAAAAAAAAAAACAGTCACCTAAAGTTAGGGCTGCTGCAATAACCACATATCCACTTATGCAAACGAATCTTCTGCCTATTTTTAAGCTTTTGCCAACAGAATAAAGGAACTGAAAAAAAAAAAAATTCAGAATTTGGTAATCCAGTTTTCAACCTTGTTCGTCTAATTCTTTTCCTTCACAATTTCAACTCTACCAAAAATGATATAACCACAAAAACTCAAGAACTCAATTTGCTCACAATTGCCACGGAATAAGAAAACTGTCACAAAATCAATTAAACTTTAGACTCAATCCAGGGTTCCCACTTCCCATTGTACCATTTTGATTATCACAATTACAATAAATTACAATACCATACAGGAAATTACACATCCCATAAACAATTGGGCTAAATTAAAACAGAGAATAGTAAACAACAAGTAAGATTCTCAGCAGAGGAAATTGAAAGATTTAAAAGCTGACTAAATTAAGCACAGGCGCAAGAAGTGTCAACGATAAGGGAATCTTCGCCCTCGTTCCTGAAGAGGAAGTAACCAACAGCGAGACCCACGACGATGGCCACGAAGACCCCTCCATTGAAGGACATAACGGACAACATCAACAAATACCCGATCGCAGAGCTCAGCCCAAAGAGAAACGCTCCAGCTACCTTCACGCCCAACTTGGCACCGTTTCCGGTGAGCCTCCGCCGCAAGAGAGGGGTCTCAATCTCCGCCGGGAAGGGCTTTCCGGTGCCGATGATCTTGAGGCGAATCCGGCGATTCTCGATGAACTGGTAGAAAGCGGAAACGACGAGGCATGCAAGGAGGGTGAGGAGATATTCGGTCCAATCTCCGGTCTTCCAGGAATCTATGAGAAGAGTGACCTTCCGGCTCCAGTAAAAGGTCATGTGCATCATCTTTGCCTCGTGGAATTTGAATTTTTCTTTCAAGGGTTCGCAAAAAATGATGATGAAGGTCAACTATTCCAACAATGCAATGGAATGCAGCTGCTTGCCTTGGACCCCTCTTTCTTCTTTCCAAAGATATTGTGATAACATTCCCAAAATGCCCTCAATAGCTGTCTTGTTTTTTCTTATCATGTTTACCTTGCTGTCAAATCTTTTCTTGGATTTGTAGGTAGTTTTTTTTTATTCTCTCTACTTCTTTTTTTTGCTTTTAAAATTTTACAATTTCAGTTTTAAATTATTTTTATTTAAAATAATTATTTTTAAAAACTTTAAATGAATATGTAGTTTAACAATAAATTGAAACAATATATATTTATAAATAAAAAACTCAGAATAAATGTATTTAACATAAATATGTATACTAAATTTAATCTAGGAATATATGATTGTATTAATTAAGTTTCTTGTAGTATCATCATCAGTTAATGGAAAGCTTAAGTTTAGGAATATATGATTGTATTAATTAAGTTTCTTGTACTATCATCATCAGTTAATGGAAAGGTTAAGTTGTGGATTTTATACAATTTTCATTTAGTTCTGTTCCAGTTGCAAGGTTATTTGTGGAATTTCAAATGTACTAAATTGGTAGTACATAAATTAAATGAAACAACCTTGTACTGCTTATTAGCCAAGGGACTTTCAAATGAAGGAAACGGCAGTACAGTTCGTGAATCAAACAATTGAGATTTGAGATCTGGGAATCTGACAAACAATCTGTATTGTGATCTCTTGGGTGAGTTTTAGGTTAAAATAAATATTTTAATTTTGTACCCTTAAAATTTGAAAAATAATTTAATTTTTGGAGTACAATAATAAAATTATTTTGGAAAGTTATCTTTCCTACCTTTTATTAGTATTAAGAGTATAACTATATCTTATATTTTAAATGATAAAAAAAATATCTTGTTTTAAAAAGTTTATTATGATAGCTTATTTTGAAGTTTGATTTGTAATATCCTTCAGTTAAATTGCAGGTTTTATTCTTTATGTAAATAAAATGCTTAATATTTTAAAACATGAATAAGTATTGGTTCTTTTATCATGAAACAATTAATATTTAGAAATAAAATAATGATTATATAATTTGCAATTATCATAAATTTTCGACATTTACTATTTTTTTTAAATGTTAAATGAGAGTATCTTAAGGGAGAACAAATAAGGCAGGAAGCAATTAGATAAATATCATATTACAAGGATAGACATAAACAGAAACAATTTTAAGGTCACACTAAAATCATTTAAATTTAAAAGAGAAATTTTCAAAAACTAAAATTATATCATTATATTACAAAATAACTAATTTATACGATTTTTCAAAGTAACTTGAAGGTAAAATTTCTAAAACATATAAAGTAAGCATATTTCATTTAAGTTGGACTTTGTGGTTGTAGTGCACATCCTTCTTATTTATCCCCATGAAAAATTTTATCCGTAAGTCTCTAATTGAGAAACAAAATTGTCTTTAAAATCTTAAAAAAAAAAAGACAAAATAGAAGATATATTACAGAAAGGAAAGAAGAGCACAAATATACAAACAAGAAGAGCTTTACTGTTTTAAAACAAAGTTTTAAAAATAATGGCACATTGATTAAAAAAAATCAAACAAATACATTTAGACAAAAAAAAAAAACTATTCTTGTGTTTTCTTATTGGAGTAATATTGTTTAAAAACTAGTTCTAACAAGTTAAAAAAACTGTTTTTTAATAATAGAAATTAAAAAAAACATATAATTTAGAATGGTTAAGTATTTTTGTTAATATTTTTTATAAAGCAAAAAGATCAATTATACTAGTTAAAAAAGTTCAACATTGAGAAATTCTCTCATAGATTCCTTTATTCAGATATCACTTATTAAGAAGTTAGCCCCTTCAAGTAAATACTTGTAAAATTAATTATTAATTTTGAAGGAATTCATCTAGACTCTCAATGATAACATTAAAACCTGTGGTAAGAAAAAAAATGTTTTATACCATAATTGAATAAATTGTGTTCTTTTTGCAGAAATACCATAATGTGTGAATTTAACCCATAGTTATAAATAATAAAAAATAAATTATTGTTTATTAATCTTGATTATAATAAGTTACTTCTTGTTATTAGAAAGTCAAACTGTTTTTTTTTTTCTTTCGAAGTAAAATGTATTATTAGTTCTACTCTATTAACAAATTAATTTTAATTTACGATGATTTATTGTTGAATTAAAAAAGTTTATTTAATCAAATAAACAATTTCAGTGAAATATTATATATATATATATATATATATATATATATCCAAAATAAAAATAATATGATATAAAGTAAACATGATTTGACTAATGCACGTGTGAAGATTGAACATTTTACATTATACTTAGTTGATATTTAATAAGAATGGTGACAGTGATGTGTACTACTCTGAAAAAAACATACAAATAAAGAAATACATTAGTCACATATTATTTCCACTCGTTATTCTGTTCATATGCACAATTTTTGTTAATCAATAAATATTATTTGTTAGTATAGTAGTTTGCATTATATAATTCAAATCCATCACCTATTTACCTCTTCCCATTTTTATTTAGACATCTAATATTTACTTAAAAAATAGTGGTTGTAGTTTTATTTTATTTTTGCTTCTATTAGTTAAAGAATTGAATATAAAATTGACTTAGGCATGGATACAAGTAGATATTTTTACATATTAAAGGAAAAATAATTTTCTTAAAATGAACACATTTAAAAAAAAAGAACATTATTATTAGAATACATTTTAAAATCAGATTTTTTTTTTCTTCACGGAGAATATGAACACAGGCATTGTGAGTGGGTGCATATATCCCCTAACAAAGCAAACGATCACAAGAAAATATATATTTGGAATTACCCCACTCAATTTCTGAATTATAACTTATGCACAAACATGAACAGACGAAAGAAGGACATGTAGCAATTTTTAAGGTTTGATTATCGTTATCAGCAATTTCTAGCACTTTCCAACTTGTACAAGTAGCGGGCCTATGAAGTAAATGTTTTTTCTGAAAAATCATTGACTCTTTGTGAACAAGGACCCCATCTTCCATTCCCTAATAAAAAAACTTGAGTTTCCCATTCCCATGGGTTATACCATACCAGCAAAGGTCCCCTGAGTCTCTGACACTCAAGATATTTCTCATGCCTCACCAAATCTAGCAAGTAGAAATGCACCATCACATTGATTTAGGAACAGAAGTTATAAAAAAATTACATTATTTTTGTTCGTCTGATTCTGAAGAATCCTTTACATTTGCAATACCTTTGGAACAATACAAGTAAAATATTGATCTCTTTCTGCCACTACTATGCTCTAACTGTTAGAGCACTGAGCATGCCCAATTTTCAAATGAAAGCAATGACGTCAGAGAAATGCCACTAAAGAACAATGGTTAAAATTTTGTATTTTCTAACTGTCATTTTTTTAAATGGTTCGAGATTAGAATATTCTTAAGATGATGAATAACTAGAGCTAAAAATGCTAGATTGCTGTAACCCATTAAAAACATTTAATAAAACATTTAATAAAAGTAAGAAGGAGAAATCCCAGCCATTGTAAAGGAACATTATTTGCACACACACATGATTGTCCAACATGTTTAAACATCGAAAAAAAATGTCATAAACACAGACATAAACACAGAAGGAGAATTCATGACATATAGACTGAAGTCAAGGAAGGAGAAAGACTCCTGCCAAATCATCCATTCAGTCCAAAATGTCACAAAACAGAAACAAAACAAGACTAAATTGAGAGAGAAGTACAAATTAAATATAACTAAATTGACCAAGATGAGTAAGTAAATCTTGCCCCTGCATGCACCAAGTCAGCAGTTACTACTCACTGGTTATCTCTTGCGGCTCCTCCTTTGAGGATCCTTCTGAAAAACATGTGCGGGAGCTAGCTATAGGCGAAAAGGTCGAAGAATCCTTCCTGGGAGAATCCAAAGATCGAAAAAGAAGGTGCTTCATTGCGAGAATCAGGTCATGGGTGGGTTTGTTGGGAGGACTAGAAGCAAAAGATCTGAACTTCATGTGACGCTTCAGAGCTTCATCGGTGCTAACATCAACATCTTTCAACTTCAAACCCTCTTCCTTCACCGCCTCAGTACAGAGCCCACAAATCCAACGACCCTGATACCTCTCCCTCACGCTGTTAATGTAAAGCGTCGTGCACTCCTCCGTTAGCCCGCAGCAGTAGCACGTCACTGAGCACACCTCCGCCTCTGTCAATGCATCCGTCACCGCCTTCTCCGTCACTGCCTTCTCCGTCACCGCCATCTCTGTCACCGCCATCTCTCTGAGCAAACACAATACAAATTAGGGTGTTCAGATACAGTTTGGGATGATTGGATTTTGAAAAAAAAAAAAAAATGTTTTAGAATTAAGAGGCAGTGCATTACTCTGTTGTGGACAATGCAAGTAAATGAGGCAGAGTGATGAAAATCACAGATAAATTGAAATGATAGCAGTGTTGTTTGTATATACTTGAGTGAGGAGTTATCTTTCTTTTTCCCACTGAATTTCGCCGCCCAAGAGCTCAACCCCGACTGACGTGTGGTGCATCTCAGAGCCTTAATTGGCTCCACAATCCAATTCAGTGAAAGAAAATGCACCCCTTCTGCACTTTCATCTAGATCTGTGCTTCTGTTGTTCGTTCTGTTGTCTTTCTCTTCGCCCTCAGAACCAAACAGCGCAGAGAACCCTGATCGATGGATTAAAAGGTGATAAGTACTACTATCTATCTATCGCCACGCATCTTTGTTCTTAGCTTTCGTGTCTATTTATTAGTACTAATTTGCTATGGGTTGCAGAGTTTTAACCCAAATCTCAAACTAGAGTATACTTCTTCTCCCAATCATTGGCAACTTCGTGGCATTGACACAGTAATTATAGATAAGATTCCGAAGTGTCCCAGGTAAGGTTTTTTTACCTTGGTGCTTCTTCAGGGGAAGATATATGTGAACGGTTAGATGGTGGCATTGATAGAACAACTAAGTGCCACGTGGAGTTATGGGATTGGGTAGTGAAGAGGTTTTACTGTGGGGCGCCTTGGGACAATAATGTGGGGTTCTTGGGAGTTGAGAGCTGAGGTGGTGGTGCCAGATTATGGACATTGCCAGCTGTAACGACAACTACGGCCCTCTTGGCTACATTGAAAACGTGAAAACCACAAATAATTCTGAAATCCTTAACAAAAACTCTGTTTTATTCTTCTTCTGGGGTTAGGGATACTTCTCATTCCAAGATAACTGCAGGATGGTGAGAGAATTTATGTAAAGAGATAAACCTTTTTAACCGCATTTAGTATTACTTTTTTATAATTATATTCTTTAAGAATAAAAAGATATATGTAATTTCTTTTTTTAATTATAATCATTTAACTTTCTTACTGAAATAATGCATTTTTCTAATTTTTAAATTGAGTTATTTAAAGTAAAAAAAATACAAATATACACATATTCGTATATATTCGTATATGTTTTCACCGCTATAGGATAATACGAGTTTGTCTTTGTTAATGTTTATCATTTTAATAATAAATTGGGTGGAAAAGTATCTACATTTCAAGATAATCATAATTCAGAAAAATAATACCAATTAAAAAATAAAAATAATATTGAAATGATGTATATAAATATAATTTTTAATATATTTTCAAACGATTCTTAATAATTTAAAAAAAAATTATACTGTATCTTAACTTGTGGTTACCAAAACTCTTATTTTAATCATACTTTTGCATTGATGTTATGTTTAAGTAAAGTTAAATGTTATCAGTTTTTATTTCTTTAAATGTATCCTTAAAAAATTATGAAAAAATGTTTTTTTGGAACCATAAATATTATACGATTTTATTCCATCAATTGAATTATTTTAATTTCTTTGTATGTTTAGTGTAAAATAGGTTGCCAGGGAATTTTTTTCGTTAATTTTTATTTTCAATTTTTTTTATTATTTTAAATTTATACTTTCATTTTACACCTCTTTTAAAAAATATTGGATAAATTCTTATTAGGATTTAAGTTTTCCAAGAAGTTATGAGTTTGACTTGAAATATCTTTACTGTAATATTCTGAAGTTGATTTTAAATCTTTTCTTTTTTATAATATTTGAATTTTCCAAATAAAGTATCTAAATAAAGATCTATTCATACAAATTTCTTATAAAATAATCAATAAAAGCATGATTATATTAAATATTAAATGAATAATAATAGATTCAATAAATATTTTAGTGGATTGTATCTAAAGGTATGTGGGTCTAGTCCAAGTTATTAATGTATATAGATTGTTAAGTTTTATAACAAAGATATGTTTTGAATTGGTTTTTGGTATTTAGATTCTTTATCTGATTAATCATATCTTATATATGAGTAAAATTATACTTGATATTATGTTTATCATATTTTTGATTGTATATTACTTTTTCTATATATTTAGGTATTGGATAATACATAAGTCCCTAAACTTGGATAGCAACCATAAACAAACTTATTATAAGTTGTCAAACTACGACTTTATATATAAAGTTCAACCTAAAAAAGTTACCTAAAAGCCTCTATGTTAAATTTAAAATTCATTCATCTTTATATTGAATTTCAAGTTCAACCTAATAATTTTTGCACTATCAAGTTCAACTTCAAACTTATTCATCCTCTACACCAAATTTCAAGCTCGGAGACTTATGTATTACATTTTAATAAATAGGGAGATTTTGTATCAACCAAACTAGGTCACACAATATTCAATATTATTGTATTTAATCACATAACTTGGGTGACCACCTAAGAAATCTAAACTATATAATCTAATGCACAACCAACTTCTATTATAAGGCTCAACAACCCATTTAATAAAGCCTATAATTTATAATTTGATTCCACATGGAGTAATATTTGATCTCATATTTAACTAAAAATGTTAAAGTTCAATAAACTAAAAATCAACATATAACACTTCAAAATGTTTCACTCTGATTCCACATGGAATATTATTTGATCTTATATTTATTAGAAGTATTAAAACTCAATCAATAACTATTAAAGTTTAATCAACTAGAACATCTTAAAATGTTTCAATTGGGATCACAGTCACACTTAAAAAAAAAAAATAATACTATCATAAAAGTAATTTATGTTGAAATATTTTGTAGCATTAGTACCTAATCAAAATGTAATTTGAAATAAGTATTCAATTTTTTTTTCAGTGATGATTGAACTTTAGTTGGTTTAAAAATATTTTTTAATTAGTTTACTAGCTAATTAATTATTATTTTTATTGTTTAACCATGTGTCTTCTGCACTGTAGGATTTTGATGTCACAATTAAGTTTGAATTCAGAGTAAAATGCATATTATGAATAAAATGACAATTTTATATAAACCATTTAATCTTTGATAGTTATCTTTAACTTGAGAGAATGTCTAGAATACATAATTATTATGAACTATATTTAATATTGGGTTAATAGAATTTAGTTTTATTGAATTAAAATATATTATTGTATCTTTAATGGTTAATTTGAATTAAAATAGGTGAAACGTGTAATTCTTGTAATAAGTACAGTTATAAACTTAAACTAAACTAAATTTGTATGTATAAAATAAAATAATTTATTTGAGTTGTTACGGATACTTTGTTCAATACATAGAAACATAAGAATAATTATAAGTAATAACATATACATATAATGAGCATGTACGCAAGTGTACACATATGCATAACAATGTATTAACTTAGTTTGTATATTATATCTATTTGGTATATGAAAGTACTGTTAATAAATTTGTTTTAATTTTTAAAATATCTAAATCATATAAACTATAACTTTATGTGGTGAAAAGTTGAGAGATAAATGTACATGTCTAAATATATTAAGATTTATAAATAAAATTCTTATATTAAATCATATTTTTAAAACTGTGTCAAATTGAACCTCCTTATATAAAATAATAACAAAATCACTTAAAATATTTCAAATTTTGTAAATACTAATGTATAAAATTTGACTAGTTAAATATATTCAAGGTTAGAGCTAAGAAGGAGGAGATGAGAGTTAGAATTATTTAATTTAAGAGGGAAAAAATGATTTGTATATAAAAACTAATTTTTTAATTAATTTTTTTTTAATCTTATGTCCTTATGCAACCTCATCTTACGTGTATTCTTAATATTTTTGTTTTCATTCTTTCATTTTAGTCTAGACTTTCTTGGATACATATATCGTATTTGACTAGTTAAACATATTCAAATATTTAAGGTTAGAGCTAAGAAGGAGCAGAGGAGAGTTCGAGTTATTTAATTTAAGAGGAAAAAGAATGATCTGTATATAAAAGCTAATTTTCTAATGAATTTATCGCGATACATTGAATATATCGCGATATAATGAATATATCGCAATATAATAAATATATCGCGATATAATAAATTTATCACTATATAATGAATTTATCGCGATATGGTGAATATATCATGATATGGTAAATATATCACGATATGATGAATATATCGTGATATGATAAATTTATTCTGATATGATGAATTTATCGCGACATAATGAATATATCGTGTCATAATAAATTTATACATAATGAATTTATCGCGACATAATGCATTTATCGTGACTTAATGAATTTATCACGATATAATGAATTTATCGCGATAAAATAAATATATAAGGATAAAATAAATTTATCACGATAAAATAAATATATAATAATAAAATAAATTTATCACGATGAAATGAATATGGAGAGAAAGAAAAAAGGAAAGAAAGAAAGAAAAAAAAAGAAAAGGAGAAAGAGAAAGAAAGAGAGAAAAAAAAAA